>Ga0131853_10011002_pt1 | contig 16546 bp, 4 predicted proteins | sample TergutLab28metaG_FD_92764 | JGI IMG/M metagenome (GOLD analysis project Ga0131853, IMG submission 92764) | Labiotermes labralis P1 segment gut microbial communities from Petit-Saut dam, French Guiana - Lab288 P1 (version 2) (version 2) | ecosystem: Host-associated > Arthropoda: Insects >...
TGTTGTTGTTGTTGTTGTTGTTGTTGTCGTCGTCGTCGTCGTCGTCGTCGTCGTCGTCGATGTTGTTGTCGTACAGCGGGAACAGAGTACGAGTACCTCACCTCTGGCGTTTATACCATGCCTGATATAACGTATTCTTAAACTTAACTAAATACTCTTGAGTCTCCATTTCCATTTTCTTTCTTGGCTTGTGATTCTTGAAATAAAGACACCGTCAGCATTTCAGACTACTGCGTCGAAATGTAGGATGGGTTGTGAATGATAAATTGGAAAAGATGTTTAGGGAATCTGCCGTGGCCTAATTTGAGGATGTATCCCGGAATTCGCCTGAAGTTCCTGAGTTAAGCCACGGAAATATCAGAATACGCTGTCTCCGGGTCGATATTTGAACCCAGTACTTCCCACATGCAAAGCGGTAGTGCAACCCACTTTGACAGAGACTTTCGATCGGAATAATACAGATTACCATTATCTTTGCTTCTGCTACTACTACTTCTACTATTACTCCTACTTCTACTACTACTACTAACTACTACTACTAACTATAATATTACTAACTACTACTACCACTACTACCAACTACTACTACTGCTAACTACTTCTAACTACTACTACTACTACTACTACTACTACTACTACTACTACTACTACTACTACTACTAACTACTACTACCACTAACTACTACTACTACTAACTACTACTACTACTAACTACTACTGCTGTTAACTACTACTAACTACTACTACTGCTGTTAACTACTACTACTAACTACTACTGCTGTTAACTACTACTAACTACTACTACTACTACTACTACTACTAACTACTACTACTACTACTACTACTACTACTACTCCCTGGTCCGTTAAATCGGCTTCATTCCTTGCCCGCCTGTTGGTCTATTAAGACGTGAAAGACCGGAGCTTGTTATCAGTGGGAACAGTTGTGCGGCCTACAGCAGCAGTAGGCTGCACAACCACCAGAGAGCAAGCACATGCCTAAGACCATATGGAGATTTTGTCTGAAGTGAATCTCATGTAAAAATATGCAGAAACATATTCGAAGTAGTAAAAAGAAGAAATTCATTTTTGCATTATACCGGTGCATAAACATACGTAAGATCCAACTACATGTCTTTAAACACATAAATAAGAAAAACACAATAAAAATCCATTATCTTCGTATACAGCATATCATCGCATTCCAATGAGACATTACCGCACAATGAGACACTACCACACAATGAGACACTACCGCACAATGGAACTAACGCGTAAAAGTCATCTCTGCAAATAATGCCTACACTTACCCACTAATTTTATCTTTTAAATACATTTTGTAATCAGCCTTTTTTAAAACTTAAACAATCATACAGTTATTAATAATCTATGTACAATATACGGTACACGATGTGCCTTTATGTTATGTTATGTATATTACATTCCATTACATTGTTAGGTTTAAGATCTCAAACTCTTACACCTGGGAACTGTTTCCTATTCGTTTTCATGAACAGCCTGATGATGGCTATATATTTTAGCCGAAACATGTAGCTGATTTTCATGAGAAATGAATAGTTGTGCTTAGACTGAATAAGTCGTACTTTAAATAGTGCAGATTAATTTTGTCTTGGAACCTCGGCACCCAAGGTCCAATGTAAACTGTATGCTTCTCACGCAAACCTCCAAACAGAGACCTCAAATTTTCCTCCCTAAAGCGGCCTTTCATACGTTAAAAAAAATTATTGACTATGCAGGGCTTCAAATATAAAACTTAACAAAATTCGAAAGTCGGCCATAATATTCAGCTTCTTTGTTCTGCTGCTTAATCACTCAACTAACTTTCCATTGCTTTACTCTCTTTCGCTTCCCAACGCTCTAACATATAAATCCAACAGTGCACACATAAACTCAATGTACATTGCAACATATGTTCCTTACCCCATAACCGTTATACGTATAAAACCAAAAGTGAACACATTACCCCAACTTACACCTAAACGTAGGGCCAATCAGAACCAGCAATCCTTCTGAATACCACAACTTTTCACTAAAAACTGCTTGTAATATAGAATCCTTAACTTAGCTCCGTTCGAAGACGAACATAAGCCTCCTCCCTCACACATTTCGTCTGCCAAAAATTACCTCGACTACAACTGAAAATTCAACAGATTGCTTGGAATTAAGAAGGAAAATATTCTCTCATAACTTAGCATAAAAGCTTAATAGGGGAAAACGACATCTATACACACACAAATTACCCTTTAACATAATAAGGTAAAGCAGTCCCGTTACAGGCCGCCCGATGTGCCCAGAGGGTTCCAGGAATTTAAGGTTCCCAGATTTGGTGACAACGGTACAGGATGGTGGTAAGGTTGTCAGCCTTACGCACCAGCCGCCTTTACCCTCAGGAAATGCTCCTGGTACTCATTTCTGTTAGAGGCTGAGTCGACCCCATGGCCATAGTGCGATCGGAAGGATTTTATATCAATGAAAAATCCAAGAACACCAGCTGGAATCGAACCAGCGACCTTCCGATTTGTAGCACAACACCTTAACCACTGTGCTACTGCGATCCCCACCGTTTAATATAAACTGATTCATTGTACAAATGAGACCTTATTTGTATATAAGCCACTCATAACCCAGCGTCTGTTCTTAGCAATTATGGATATATGTTTTACCTGAATGTGGTTCCATTGGACCGCAACGTGTAGCAAAACCCCCCCCCCCCATATATTAATAATAGAAAACTCTAAGTTGTGATTGACGCATTTTGTTTCTATAGCTTTGTTATAATAATCACACAACTGTATGGACCGATTGAAATGTAAAATTTCCGTTGTTCCGCCCTGTAATAAATGTAGTGCCCCCGCTTTTGGTTTTAAATGGGTTAAAATTGAAATTTGGAGCCAGGTTCTTTGCTGTTTATATCCCAAAGCTATCTGCGAATACCTCCTCTTTGCAGTTTCATTTTTAAGCCCCTACAGGGTTGTACGTGAGGAATATTCTGTGTTAAGTAAACTTAATTAAAACTTCAATCCATGTAAGGGCAACAACAAAAAAGTAGTCACATACCCTGTCTTCATATTCAAAGTAAAGTAAGTAAAGTTGTCCCTGTACACGTAATGTGGGGTAAGAAAGGTATTGTCCTGCTATTTCGTAACCACGGTATAAGATGAAGGAAAGGGGTCAGAAGTAGGCCCCTTCCGCTTTACCCCTGGGGAAAGAGTCTGCTGTAGAAATTGAATAGAGTGTTGGTTGGTCCCCATAGCCGTGTGGACGTATCGGGGAGGAGAAAAATTTCTTGCCCGTACTTGAACCTAATCACGATTCCACCGTTGGGTTGTCAAGCCCGTCACCTAGTGTTAACCGACTGAGCTAGTGTTAATATATCAGCCACTCTTAACACGTACACCGTGACGGTAAAACACAGTTGAAGTAATTAGTGTGTCTTGTATTGCAGGCCGAACGTGTGTCGATCGAGGTATCGACATTATTGCTGCCCGGGATGGACGATAAAAGTGTCTACAGGACTCTGTGTCATACGTAAGTAACTGTTGCTAGAAACTCGCATTGTCGCTGAATTCTACTTAGAATGATGATTGTTTCAGACAAAAGTTGTAGAGAAAATCAAAACACATTTTAGCTTCGATAACTTCCCCCTCCCCCCCTCCCCCCGATAGTGTGCCATTTATTAGATAATGTGGAAAAATATGGTACAGCCACACATGGCGCATGCGATTTACATGCTGGATAACTGAGGCTACAAACACAAGCTCAGAATATGTAGCATTTATTCCTATTGCTTTTCGACGGCAGCAGTTTTGTTACGCGAACAGGTCTCCTTAAGTTGATGTGTACGTTGGCTGTTATGTTTGATTCACCGCAGATTTGTGTACGTCAAATTTATTGACATACTCCACCACCATACAGCATTCTTTTTGCTAATATCCTATTCTATGATCGGTCGGCATGTTTCTGTCCCTCATAGGACTTGTAAAGCAGTAACACAAAGATGTTAATTCCAATTATAATAACGCTAAACAGCTTATGTATTATTGTGCTGGAAACCATTGATAATACAGTGCACTGTCGATTATCCGTGCACGATTGTAAGCTGCTAGTGACTAGGACTAAGGTGGGCAGAACGTGGTTTTTAACCAGAAAGATCGAACAAAATCCTCAATACAAACGAAAAATCGCCGACTAATTATGTAAACAATAACTGTAAACTAAGTTTGTTTTACCCACATAATAAATAAATTACAGACTTATTTTTGTCCGGTGCTTGTGTATGTAAAGTATGTATTTTGGATTACCCGCTTGTCTCAATTCCCGTGCACCCCTCCCCACCACTACCCCAGATAATCGAGAGTACACTGTAGTCCTGTGACGGGCCAAAAAGAGTCAGGCCAAAATACAATACGATTTTAGCCATGATGGTATAAGCGTGTGTTGCCGGTGTCCTTAAATAAATGTGACAATATTCAGACATATTAGCTAATGTCTGCTGTTTCGTAATGACGTATTCTCTGATCGAAATCAGTGAGAAAATGTCAGAATTTTTCCCAGTCATATTTCTAGAGGAAGGATATTATGAGAGAATGGCCTGCAATTCTTTAGTGTTCAATGGGAGTTATCAAACACAGCGAGTCTCAGATTACCTTTTAATGATTTATGTAAGTTCCTTTACTTAGGCGGTAGCACAGTGGTTAGGGTGCTGTGCTACAAATCGGAAGGTCGCTGGTTCGATACCAGATGGTGTCATTTGAATTTTTCATTGACATAAAATCTTTCCGATCGCACTGTGGCCCTGGGGTCGAACCAGTCTCTAACAGAAATTAGTACCAGGTGCATTTCCTGGGGGTAAAGGCGGCCGGTACGTAAGGCTGACAACCTTACTATCATCCTGTGCCGTCGTCGTGAAATCTGGGAACCTTAACTTCGTGTAACCCTCTGGGCCACTCCAGATCTGTAAAGGGACTGCTTTACCTTTACCTTTACTTAGAGTTCACACCCGTAACAGTAGGTAAAGGTAAAGGTAAAGATAAATCAGTCCCGTTACAGGCCTGGAATGGCCCAGAGGGTTCCAGGAAGTTAAGGTTCCCAGAATACATGACATCGGCACAGGATGATGGTAAGGTTGTCAGTCCTACGCACCGGCCGCCTTTACCCCCAGGAAATACTCCTGGTACTCATTTCTGTTAGAGGCTGAGTCCACCCCAGGACCATAGTGCGATCGGAAGGATTTTATGTCAATAAAAAATTCCACCGACACCAGCTGGGATCGAACCAGCGACCTTCCGCTTTATAGCACAGCACCTTAACCACTGTAACAGGAGAGCAATATAAATATACGTAGGATTGATCACTAAAACGGAAGGATTAAAACAAAATTAATAGTAAAAATGTCATCAAAAAGGAAAAATTCTAATGTTCTTTTTTTTTCCCAGATTGTTTGCATTCTAACTTGGGTTTTGACTCATTTTCTTCACTGGAAGTTACTTCACTTCCATCTAAGTTTTCATGCAACAAAGATCGTGTAAGATGCTGGTTTAGGCTTATGCATGTCAGTACTTTTGTGGCCTTACTTCAGCAGCAAATGAGGTACTACTACCGTTGTCCTTTCTATATGGCCTTCACATACAAGAATATCGCCCTGGTAAAGAATGTAGATGAAATCTGTTGTTTCCATTTATCTTTATAACTTATACACCACACTGAATTTTGTTCACTTTTGGTATCATAAGTATATATACGAATACCTTAGTGGCTCAAGTGCTTAGATTTCTGGCTCGTATTCGAAAGGTGCCCGATTTGAATCCCGGCTTGGACATCGTCTATATTGGGCTACGTTTAAAGTACTTCTTCTCAGTTCCTTAAGGAAAATTCCCAGGAGAGTGCGTGTGCTTAGACTACAACCGCTTCCTTCCTCATTCTTTACAATTTGTTACGTTTATCTCCCCAGCATTCAAAGTTGTAGGTACATTCTGAGAAACAGCTCCAAATAAATATAGTTCAGCGAATTAAGATAAGGTAGAGAAATAAAAAAAATACGGCTACCAATTAGATTAATAACTTTCATTAGTTTGTGATAAGGCCTTTCGTTTGTAACACACTGTGCATTTTGCAGGTTCATTTCGCCTTCCTTCGTTTTTATCTGTGGTGTTGCTTTTCCTACTGTAACTTTTCGGGGCACGTTTCGTCAAGAAATGAAGCCTCTTTAAACCAATGTTGCGCCATCCTATTATCTTTCGCCCTCATCAACTGATAGGCTACGCAAATATCCATTACCATGCAGCTGTATCTTGACCAAGTTTCGTTTCGCCTATTGTTGTATCACGTCAATGTGACCATAAATTAAAGAGTGGAACGAATTTGTGGTGTCTCTATAGTAAAACCAACTAGATTCACCAGTGAATCAAATTTGTTTTATTTTGGAAATGACACTCTACATGTTTCGGACGGTCTTTCTGTTCATCATCAGGAGTTCAAGGCTGTACATACAGCAACAGGCATTTGTCAAACAAATACTGTCGTCTGCTTTAACAAATGCCTGTTGCTGTATGTACAGTCTTGAACTCCTGATGATGGACGGAAAGACCGTCCGAAACATGCAGAGTGTCATTTCCAAAATAAAATAAATTTGATACACTGGCGTATCTAGTGGATTTTACTATATAAATAATATTAAGATGCACGGCCCTATGAACGTCGAAGTTGTGGTAGTTTATCTCGATAACGTTTGGTATTCAATGTATCCTGTTAATTGCCTTTTCAGCGATCTGCTCGCGGCCGTGTGCCCCTGGTCGGTGCATCAAACCCAACATCTGCCTGTGTGAAGGAGGCATTGTCTCGTCATCATGTCCTGCATCTACACAACAACAAAGACCAGGTAGGAAATCAATTTGTTACTTGTAATCCTTCATTTACTACTCTCCTTCTCGCCACCAGTTTTATTACTTTTAATCCTACAGTTAACTTTCTCGTTTTAGGCATTGATTTTACTTTTTTTATCTGTCCCAATTCGTTTTTCAGTATTCCTTTGTGACGTCTTCTTCTACTAATTGACCATCAGGACTTCGTATTGAAGGGCCTTTTTGACAACTGTCAGGAAATGTAGAAACCTTACTACATAAGTGTGTTGATAAGATTATGTGCTTTGCATTACATAAATATGTATTTGTATAATTCGGTAGCCTTTTCATTTGCAGCGACGGGCAAGTGGAAATAAATAAACAGCATGTCTCTAATTGATATTTGGTAGATCAACTCTATAGTGTATGGTAGGCTCTGTACTTGAGAGTAAGAAAGATATGACACTAGAATGACTGCAGAGGATGCAACGTTTCTTTAAATGTAAGACCAATCATGCTGTCTTTCATAATGTTCATGGTAACTATACAGGTAGTTTTACTTTTAGTGCTAAAATATTTTACTGCTACCCAGCTGTTACATTAGGAACCGGTGTAGAGACTAGGATACGGGCTAAACGAACGACGGACCATGGTTCGATTCCCGAAAGCGCAGGATGTTTCGTGTTCTTCAAAACGTCCAGACCGGGCCTAGGGCCCGTTTAGTCTCTTATTCAATGGGTATTGGATCTATTTCCCAGGGGTTTAAGTGGCCGGGGCGTGAAGCTAACCACCCACCTCTCATTTTGTTCCGAGGTTAAGAATGCATGGATTAATATCTCCACTCTTCCAAATGTCTTCATGATGTGCACATGGACAACAGTGTTACCTTTACTTACTAATATTTCATCAGTTCTTTCTTGAATTTGATATGTGGACGTACTGCATAACTCACACACTTGAATGTGAAGTGTATTCATGCCAGTACTTTAAAATGATTAAAACTCACTTTCACATTAACGTTGTACGTGCTTCAGTGTGTTCCCACTTAAGTGTTTTACCCATTTACACACACACACACACAAATAGGGGACAGCGCCAGTCACACCAGGCAATCCAACGAACACTACTTTCATTGTGGTTGCCTAACGTGGTGCGTAAATTATGTTTATCGCAGAGACAGCTGCGGTAATATTTGTACTGTGCTTTTGAATTACATATTAAATGTTTCGAAGGTCAGAAACACTTGTTGGTCTACAGCGTCATCTTGTGCTGGTTGGAACTAGTCAGTGATAATAGGCAGGGAAGAAAAGAGTGTGTGAGATTCAGGCAGACAAAATATCTTGGTCCGAACACCTGCTACAGAATTCCTGCTAGCGCAGGCAGTGTGTAGAGGCAGACTTACATTCTAATGTGCGTTCTTCTGTGCAGTTTTGACTTGCTTAGGATTATAATCAGACTTACCATTGCCGAAATGAAAATGTGAGCAAATTCCTTGTACTTTTAGACCGAGGGGTCTTTAGGCAGAAGTGGAAATCTCAAGACCCAACATCACTATCTATGCGACTTCCTGTGACCTCATTTTAAGTGATCGGGTGATATATTTGTGTCTGGAAATCGCGTTGACACTTTAAATGCTGATTAACCTCAGTTGTCTTTAAAAGTTCAGTTTGTACCGTGCAATACACAACGTATCTGTTTTATACATAAGCAATCATGAATGCCGTATAAGAATCACTGTTTGTCCCGACAAACATACAAAACACATAAATGTACTTACTCTATGGAAGAACGTAGAAGATTTGATTGTAAAGTCTGAGATGGAAATTTCTGTTTTTCATTGAATGATGTCACTAACAAATGGTATACTTTGATCTCTTATTGCTAGGAGAGGAAAACATATGTGTAGGTTCCTGTGTTGAGGAATAGGGTGCTTATATACTCGTATGTATATATATATTTATATTTATATATGCTGTGATGCTCATTTTACAGGTTGGTTTACTCATAGGCCTACCTGTAAAATGTCAAAACACACCACCACATCTATAATTATAACATGAGAAATATACTTCAGTTAATTCTGTAAATTTGGGTGACATCCTATTAGGATAATATGTGGACTTCAATCTCAGCATTAGAAGGAACCTACCTTCAAGCATTTAGACTTTCTAAGCTTAAGAAGTAGGAAACATATCTGTTTTGCACAGGACTTTCAATGCAATTTTATGTAATACATTAACGATTGTAAAAGGACTTTTCAGCTGTAAGGCAACAACACTGACGAACATCATCTGAACTGTTTACGGTCAGAATGACGTTCAATGAATTGCAGAAGCAAACATAATACATCATTTAATGGTAGGGCCTCAATCTCAGTTTCCCAAATTTCAGCAGTGAAGGCACATAAAAAACATCTAAAACAAAGGACTTTTACAACAAACATACAGAATGTTCATAAGTTTTTAAAGTTTCTGAATTTATCATTAAACCATACTTTATTCATAACTATGACTGTAATGACACCGGCTACATTTATGGTAACACAGATTCATAGTGAGAGTTTTAATACAGACTTTGAGACTAATTATGTCAAGAAAATATGAAAACACACTCACTGCCATTCAGTTACCACAACTGAGTGAAATACAAATTCAGTAGAATGTTACATCATGTTTTCTTAATATACAAAGTGAAAGTTATTGTCTAATTTTGGCTAGATCTTCTTTTTAACATGTGACATGGTCTAAAAATTGTGGTTTCATTATCACAGCTGCACAATTCTGTTTGAACTTGCCAGTTGTGTAGCATAAAGTGTAACACAAGTAAAATATTGAAGAAACATAAATAGCATTTGTACATAGTTGTAAGATTATGTCAAGTATATTTCATTTTTGTCTTTTTAAAGAAAACTTTGCAGTACTCTTTCAAGTCCTGTCCTCTAATTGTGTGCACTAATGAATCAACCGGACCCTACTTCCATTCAAAGGTGATAGTTCTCGTATGTGTGTACTACTGTAATGTACATGTGTTGTGAATTACATTTCTTTCAGATGGGAGTGATGGAAGTACATGCCAAGCAGCCTGTTTGAATGGAGGATCATGTAGTGGTTCTAAATGTGTGTGCAGAACTGGATATCAGGGTGAATTCTGTGGAGAACGTACGTTTGTTTTATGTATAATTTCTGTAACTGGCATTTTATTACAGATGCAAAAAATGGATTCAGACTTTTTAACACGTAGAATGGTAGGGATTCTGAAATGTAATGAAAATTTCCTTTTACTCATGAGCAGTAAGTTGCAACATTTCAAAAATGTTTTGCATACTGGGCGATAACCAAGAAAAAAGCTTTATTTCTCAGAGTTATTATTACATATATATACCATATTCACTGGGATTATAATAGATTTTACTGCACAAATTCAACTGTAGGGGGCAGGAAACTTAGACATAACTGTAATAACAAACAGTTATGACCTTACAAGTAATCTGATGAATGTTTTATAAAAGACCATATTTCAAACAGGAGTGTGTGTTAATACTGTGACTGTCACGTAGACACTGTATCTGTTTTTCTTGGGTTTAGTTTATGATCAGGCCAAGTGGAACATGTGGCCAACAGAACCTTCGATGAAGAAGATTACTTGAGTGCCCCTTTGTCTCCTGTTGTCCAGTAAACACTAGTTTGTTGTTATTAATCACCACATTGTCAGTATTTTGATTAAGGACAAAAATGTAATGTGCAACACAAAAGCGAATCACACCCTTAGGCCTGTGTTGCCACTGTATGTCAGCTGATGTGCACTTTGTCTTCTCTGCAGTCATCATAAGACAGTGACAGTAAGTTTGGCAACATTTTTTAACCTTTGTTTAGGAAAAACATTCACCTAAATCAGAGATTCCCCAACCCCAGGTCACAACTGAAGTTTCTACATGCAGGATCTCATTTCCTCACCAGAACTCCAGAATTATAACATCAAATTATTTCATTTACCAATAGATGCACTTTGTATCAGCCTCATAAATCATTAAAATTTACATTAAAACTTATATTAAAACTGCTCCTACATGTTTCTGTCTACGACCATCATCAGGGAACTTACACTTGAGCCTAGCTAATTCACGTTTATAAAACAGTCATTAACAATACCTTGTTATGGAGTATGCGGTGGTGTGGCAGCATGTTATAGCAAGTCCATGGAGGTGTGTGTGCTGTGTGCTGTGCAGAGGCTCTCTGCTCAGCGCACAGCACACACACCTCCATGGACTTGATACAACATGCTGTCACACCACCACATACTCCATAACAATGTATTGTTAATGACTATTTTATAAATGTGACTTCTTTAGCTAGGCTCAAGTATAAGCTCCCTGATGATGGTCATAGACCAAAACATGTAGGAGCAGTTTTAATGTAAGTTTTAACGTAAATTTTAATGATTTATGAGGCTGATACAAAGTGCAACTGTTGGTAAATGAAATAATTTGATGGTATCAAGATGCATGGTGCAATGATAGAAATTAAAAAAAAAAATCCAGAATTATAATTTGGATCTACTAACTACTTAATAAAATCTACTTCATGTTTTTAACACTTAAATGAGGATCAAGCAGTGAGAGGTTTGATACCTGATGATGCAACAGTAAGTTCTCAATCAAATGAGTGGTGGTACTGAAAATCACCTATCCCCAAAGAAATTCATCAGTTATATATTCCCATAGCTTCTGGAGGGTGAAAGTCTAATACTGCTTCATATTCCAAAACCCAGCATTTGTCCATACCGTGATACTGTAAAATCGTAATGTTCGTAATACAAATATGTGAGTTGAGAAATCAGAGTACAGTAGACCTCCAATTATCCAGATCAGTGGCGTACCCAGGAATTTTGTTTGGGGGGGGGGGGTTCAACAAATTCAGTTCAGGACAGAGGACAGAGAACGGGGATCTGGGGTGGTAGCCCCCTACCCCCTAGTCAAGGGTTCTGGAGGCAGCTGTAATTTGGTACCAGAAATTTCATTTCATATAGTAAAATTTTCTTAATTTTTGGTTTTTTAAGACTATTTATGATGACAACCAGTTTATTTGTCATTGCTAATGTAAAACAATTGCGAACCTAGGTAGCTTTAGAATTTTACTGCATTTTTTTTCCGAACATCTTGGGATGTTGGCGTCCTAAATTCAGCAATTTTTAACAGTTTTCACAGTCAGGTTGAGTTTGGCACGATTTTGGAGGGCCTACGGAATTTCGGGGGGAGGGGGGTTTGAACACCCCAAACCCCTCTCGGTACGCCACTGATCCAGATTAATTGGGATGGCGAGCCATCTGTATATGCAGAAATTCCAGATAATTGGAATTTTATTTGAAAATAGGCTACATTGGCAGCATGGTGGCAATTTCAAAATGACAATATTCTGTTTTCTCGCTTTTTCAAAAAGTCCCACACCAATGTTAGAATTGTGACCATCACAGATTAACACACCTGTCGTTTTGGGGTGAATGTTTTGTATAGTTTCTTGTAAAGCATTTACTGAAGGTTTCTGCTGCCATCCAACCATTTTTAGTCACAGCATATGTAATCCTGAGATATTTTTCCCCAGCTGGTGCCATCCAGGAGTCCCACACATTTCTGCCTTTGAATCATCTAGGTTAGCAGTGGCGTACCGAGGGGGGGGGGGTGGTGTTCAAACCCCCCCCCCCCCGAAATTCCGAAGGCCCTCCAAAATCGTGCCAAACTCAACCCGAATGTGAAAACTGTTAAAAATTGCTGAATTTAGGACGCCAACACTCCAAGATGTTCGGAAAAAAAGGCAGTAAAATTCTAAAACTACCCAAGTTGACAATTGTTTTACATTAGCAATGACAAATAAATTGGTTGTCATTATAAATAGTCTTAAAGTACCAAAAATTAAGAAACTTTTACTATAAGAAATGAAATTTCTTGTACCAAATTACAGCTGCCTCCAGAACCCTTGACTAGGGGTTAGGGAGCTACCGCCCCCAGATCCACTCAGCTGAATTTGTTGAACCACCTCCCCCCCCCCCCAAACAAAATTCCTGGGTACGCCACTGTAGGTTACACTGGGATTAGGGTGCTCAACAGTTTGCCTTCTCAAATAAAGGAACTGTGCCATAATAGAAATCAATTTAAACATGCCTTGAAAAATTTCTTTTATTTTCATTCATCTTATACCTTGGATGAATATTTTAGTTGTAATAAGATTTAAAACATTTACTATTATTTAGCTATTTTTTGTGTTCTAAAGTTTCATCTTGAGAATTGTTGACCTATTAGTTAATTTTAAATAGTAACATATTACAAAATTTTACAACTGAAATGTGTGTTTAAATTAGTATATATTGTTAACCTTTTGGCTACCGCTGATTCTACAGTGGCTGCATTGTATTTTACCCTATTTTAGACTGCTTTATCTATTGTAATGTAATAAACAATTAAATGTAATTGACATGTTCTATATCCTGTGGGTTACAGCCCCCTTCTGGATCAGATGAACAAAAATAAAATTAATGAATTAATTAATTTTACGCGCCTATTCCAGAGCGTACTACTGTGCGTATCCGGTAGGTAGAACCACTTTACAAGCTGTGTCGAATGAGATATTTACGCCTAATGGTGAATTACGAACTGCGTATGCGACTCACTGACAAGCGGCGTGGTAGCGGTCCACGTGCTGCGATTTGAGTTGCAGGGCGTAGAGTTAATGGTATTAGGTATGGATCGAAAAGCGAATTTCTTCTCACACACATTTTTTTTCCCCGAAAATCGTTCCCCTGACGAGATAAATATGAAAAATATGGCAGGGCCGGGCAGACCACAAAATAATACGGTGCAAAAATGTTGGGGTTTGCCTGTCAGGTAATTGAGATAACTTGTTTACACACCTTGATTATTTGTCCTATGTAGGCGTATGAAATTTGGTGTGTACTTAAATATGGATGTGCTTATAAGTTATGTCCGTATATCGTCTCAAATCAGAAATTACGTAATATTTCGACACGTAGAGGTTATGTGAGATCGATTAACGTAACCAAACGTAGACACGTAGTTCTTCAAATGAATATATCACCCTAATTACAGCAGTAACATTCCGTGAAAGATATGTACACTTGTGAACACCAACAGGAAGTGTGACCCCGTCTGGATGAAATGGTATGACTGACAAAAGTCCAGTATGCGAAGATCCGAACGGGCTGAACGTACCTCGCATGCCTTGTTGCATGGGTTTTGAACTTTGAGGTACTGGTCTTTTTGGTTGAGGTAGTTTCATACCACCTTAGATGTGTGATGGCAAACAATTTCCACATCTGTATGATCTATGGAATATAAATAAATGAATGAATGAAAAATAAAAAATTTTTGTCCGCTGTGAATATCACATTCAAGAACCACTCAGTTACCTTGCATATGCATTTTTGTCATATGAGACTTAATTTTAGAAGTACAGTGTTATGATTAATGTTTTATATGTGTATTGTAAGGTATTTTAAAGAAACTGAACATGTGTGTTTCATTCATAATGACCTAGTAGAGGGCAGATCATGTGCTGTATTTTGTGTAACTATGATACTGTGTTACTTGGTAGTAAGTAAATATTTCCTTTCTCATTAAATTTTCTGGAGTCAAATTCCCGATAAGCATTGTAACCTAGTTGTTTAGAGAGTGAAGTAAGGATTAGCAGGCTTACATGAAAGAAATGATAATTGAATACATATATATTTATGTTTAGTAAGTTTTGTTGCCCCAAAATAATGATTCAGTGTTTGTGCATTTGGAACAGGTTGCAATATGAATTACTGAACCTCTTACATATTATGCTATGTTCTAATCATCATTATGTATTTCTAGCGGTGTGTCGAGAACCATGCCTGAATGGTGGTAGGTGTATTGGCCCAGACAGATGTGCTTGTGTCTACGGATTCACAGGAAGAAGATGCGATGCAGGTAATTGTATGTGGACGTGAGGCAACTTGTAATGTATAGAATATTACATTAAATGGACTGCAACAGAGGTGAATTATCTTATCACTTTGAAAATATGTAACTGCAGAGATGAAACAAATTGTTTATCAATGTTTTTATGACACATGCACTTAATATAAATTCCTGGGGCAAGGCAGCCAGTATGTAAGGAATTGTATGGTGTTCTTAAACTGAATGTGCATCACTGCAAGCACTGCAGTGTACTAGTTCAGTACAATTTACGTGACTGTAGCCTATTTCCCAGCAATTCTAATGTTATATTTCCCATTGTGTAATTTTTTTGGAAGTATCTTCATTGACATAAAGCATTTGTCTGTATCTGAGTCCTTTTTTAAATTACACGTACAAACACATGCATGCACACACGCACACATGAAATGATTACCAAATCATCACTGTGAATTATCATCAGCAGTAAATAAGAGATATTGGTAGATCTTTGAAATTGTGTACTAGAGACTATCTTTGAAGAAAAAAAATTTACTCAAACACTTTACAGATGAGGTTTTATAGCATTGTCTGTTTAATATTCTGATGTCACATTAAAATTCTGGAACTTTTGTTCTGGAAACTCACTTCTTTAATACAGTGGACAGTGCCTGACATCACAGATTTCCCCATGGTACTGCTGGCAGCAGGACCAGTTTAAGACATTTCTGGGCCCAGTGTAGAAATAAATTTTGAGGCACTATCAATGTATGGTCATGAACTTGAAATTCAGATAGAACATTGTAAGAATTTGCATACTAAACATATTTGACATAACATTTGCGATAGGCTAAGACCTTTAGGCATCCCCAGAAACCATACAAAAGCCATTTTCAGTGGTTGGTAGCTACTCCATGAAGGAAATAAGGCAGTATTGGAATGAAATGTAATACCCAAATTTGTCGGTTCACTGCTGCATGTAATATATATTCTCATTAACAGACTACCGAACAGGCCCTTGCTTCACACGAGTCAAGAATGACATGTGCCAGGGCCAACTGGAAGGAGTGGTGTGCACTAAACAACTGTGTTGTGCCACAGTGGGTAAAGCATGGGGTCATCCCTGTGAACACTGCCCCACGCACCTTGACTGTGAAGAAGGCTACCTTAAGAACATCCATAGTGGGCAGTGTGTTGGTAAGTCAGCAGTCAGAGAGAGAAGTGTGCATGTGTGTTTAAATGACAGCTGTAACAAGGAGGAAAGTCAGCATACTTTTAAATAAATGTTAAAATTTGCAGGATGTTAACTGGCTTTATACAAGACTACACATGCCTGTGATGGAGTGTATTAATGAACAGATCTTGCTGTCCCAAATATGTGCCTTGCTGATTGTTCCATATATAATTAAAAACCTTTTCCTACGAATAGAAGTTACTGATAAACATCAGAATTGCATAAATATTGTTTTCTAGTTGTATTTAGTTTAACTGTGACTGTTGCATTAATATTATCACTGAGTAATATGCCACTGTAAATAGAGCAAGTAAAAGAACAGTGGAATTGTGTTTTAAATAATTATAAATTCTTAGAAAAGCAAGTACATGGTCATGTCTCGAGATCAGAATGCAGGACGAAATCACAGTGTGAGGATTGATAATAGTACTTTCAAGAGGGTGGAAGAGTTTAAATATTTGGGAACAACTTTAACAAATCAAAATTCTATTGCGGAAGAAATTAAGAGCAGATTGAGGTCAGGAAA
>Ga0131853_10011003_pt1 | contig 16545 bp, 15 predicted proteins | sample TergutLab28metaG_FD_92764 | JGI IMG/M metagenome (GOLD analysis project Ga0131853, IMG submission 92764) | Labiotermes labralis P1 segment gut microbial communities from Petit-Saut dam, French Guiana - Lab288 P1 (version 2) (version 2) | ecosystem: Host-associated > Arthropoda: Insects >...
CCAGTAATGGACATGGTGGAAAGTGATTTGTGTATCATAGATACAAATTGTAAGGCAAAAAAGGAAAAAAGGAAGAAATGCGATTTATACAATGTTAAACTGTCATATGCGCAGAATAAAAATGATAAGGATGAAGGAGAGACTGGTGCAGAAAGAAAGAAAAAGAAGAAGAAGAAACAGGAAGTTGAAGATTATAAATCTGTTAATTGTCAGACCCAAGAAGAGGAAGATGTGTATTTCACTCATTTGTCTTCTGAAGATGCATTCATGACATCACAGAAGTTACCAGTAATGGACATGGTGGAAAGTGATTTGTGTATCATAGATACAAATTGTAAGGCAAAAAAGGAAAAAAGGAAGAAACGCGATTTATACAATGTTAAACTGTCATATGCGCAGAATAAAAATGATAAGCCCACTGTGAAAGAGGACTCATTGGTAGATTGTGACATTCCTGTTCAATATCAAAGTTTGGGCTGTGTTACTTGTAATGTAGAGGAAGCCCAGGTCATTGCAGCTCCAAGTGTGGCAGGTTTGTTAAACAGGGTAAAGAGTAAGCAGAAAGGCAAGCCACCAAAGAAACATAAGAAGAAGGATGATCATGATGAAACTAAAAGTGATAAAAGTGGTAGTCATTTGTTAGCAGTTTCACATGGTGAAAATAAAAGGAAGAAGTCTGATAAATCACACTGGAAAAAGAAACAACATAACTCAAAAAAGGCAAAGGAGAAGGCTTCAGTCTCATTTGATCCAGTAGATATGCTGGCAGAGTACATACTTAAGTTTGAAGAAACTGGAAAAGATGATGTTGCAAATGAATGTCACAGTTCGAAGGAAGGTGTTGCAGATAGTAGAACTTCAAACACAAGTTTCAGAAGTTCCTACTGCAACACAGGAGCAGGTATGGCTAATGCTGCAGACAGAAGACGTAAGAAAATGAACAAAGGTAAAGGTGATGCTATACCTGTGCGAAGGAGTTGGCCTTTGCCGCCATCATCTCGCCTTTGCAGTGCAGCTTACAGTCCTGTAGGACAGGACATTGTATGGAGCAACAGTATTGAGAGTTCCATTGAGTCTCCCAAATCATCTGCTGATGAGTGTGGTGTGTTGCAGACGCCTGAGAAATGTTTCACTCGTAATGAAGTTTCCAGATCTCCAAAGAATGGTATTTCTAATAAAGTAAAGATATCATTGGCAAGCCCAAAAGAAGGATTGGGATCTAATTTAAGCTCTTTGTCTCCAAAACAAGTGACAAGTCCAGAGAAAACTACATTTAGGAGTACTTTGTCACGAAAAGGAACCAGTGATTCCCACCTTCCTACAATAGCATCTGCCTCAAGCAGAAAAAATTTGAAGGAAGTGAGTGATGTAAATTCATCTATGACAAAGGATCGGACTCCAGTTTCAAGTGGTTATACACATTACTTAAATGTGGTCAAGGTACCAACACATGCTAAAAGTCATGGCAGAGTCACTGTAAGAGAACTGATTAATGCCAGTGTGATACTGCCACATCATAGTGATGTGCTACAGAGACTGAAGTTTCCATCAGTGGGTGTGAGATCAGCAGTCATGTGTGAGCTTTCACCTCTGCAAGCAAAATCTCTGAATGAAGTTTCCACAGACTTAGTGAAGGAAGCAGTGACCAATGAAATTAAGAATAAACTAAAAAAAAAGAAGAAACAGAAGGAAAAGAAAAGTAAGACAAAAGACAAAGTTGGAGAGCACATAGAAAGAAAGCAGAAAAAGAAAAATTCACAAGGTCACAAAACAAAAAAGTTACACTAGAAAGTGGTTTAGGAATTCAAAATAAATTGGTAGACAGAAGGGAAGAGTACAGAGAAGAATATACTGCAGCTAAAGAAAAACAAGATAAGAGTAAAGAAAAGGATACCAAAGGTAATTTAGAGGATGTGAAAGTTTTGACATCAAAACTGCTCAGTTTTTTCCATCAGCAAGGAAACTCTTAGGTGTGTAAAATGACGTATACATATTACTTGGAAAAAAGAAATGGGTGAAGCCTTTTAGAGCCAAACTGAACCACACTCCCATATTGAGTCTGTTTTATAATTTTAATCCAGATTGAAATGGTAAAAAAGAAAATTAGTACTCAGTTTAATGATTTAACTGATTTTGTCGCAAAACCTGTTACGTAATAGAAGCAGCATTCTTCTCTTATATGTGGCTGCACTTTCTAAGTCCTCTGGCTGAAGAGATAATGGATACACTGAATTTTAGTTCATGAGGAAGTGTATAAGGTTTAGATGAGCAGGATACATTATATCACATAATCTGCTGGATGATAACCAAGAAGATATGAATCCTAACCAGAATATCTGGTTTCAAGATTGACATGCAGACTACTTGGTAGTCTGAATTATTTATCCTTTTAAAAGAAGTTATTTCTTGCAGTGGTATTTTGTGATGTGTAACATAATTTGTATATGTAAAAAGACTTATATACATTCATGTGAAGACTTTGCTGCATGCAAGACATAGTTTATAACTTCCACGTTTATTTTTATTTGTATGAGAATTGTGGTTCTCGTTTGAAAAAGAAGCACGATATTAATTAATGTAAATGTGATAAGGATAATTGTATGCTAGCTTTAATTCCTTTACTTGTAACTGACTGCTGTGATTGTATTTTTAAAATCAAGGAAAATATTGTTATTGAATTCATGGGTGGTCTGACCAGTGGCTGTCAATGGCCACTTCTGTCATATCACTCTGTGCAATAAAACTCTTGTGCCTCCTATGAATGGATTCTTTGTTTGGTATTGGAAGTGTTTGCTAGCATTTATAACAAGTATTATGCATAAGCTAAATAGGGCAGCCATTTTTTCTTGAACGTCTGACATATTTTGGTATTACATGTGGATGTGAAACAAAAATTGATGTTTCCTCATTTAGGGATGTCTTTGAAATAGTCTGTGTGGTAGACTTTACACCACACTAATTCCTTAACGTGTTTATAAATTTATATCCTCTTTAAGATTTTATGAATGAAGTCTACTGATTTTCATGGAAAAAGGTAAAGGCACTCCCAAGTGTTTTTGTCTCTGGCTTAGTCACTACACAGTCCAAACAGTCTGTTGTATTCTTGCCATGTAATACAAATTAGCCATATGTCATTCACAGTGAGAAGGCCTTATAGTTAATGTATATTATTCACGTTTTGATGTGGGAGCAATTTTCTGAATGGTATGTTAAGACTCGAGTGTAATAGGTGACAAGAATTTACCTCTTTTTGTGTTTTTTTTAAATGATACACATTCCGAAGATTAATTTGGACTTTAAAGCAATGTGGCAGCTGTTACTTCTATGGCTGCCATTACTACTAATAAATAATATGTGTAAGAGTTTTTAATGTTATTCATTTAATCACAGTTCTAAACCTAGGCACAGACTGTCAAGTCTAGACATGGCGTTGACAAATGAAGCAGTTATCTAAATTGTCAAGTGAGAAGAACTAAGTGGGACTTGCAATGGAAGTTAGTAAGAATCTGGAAAACTAAATTGTACCAAACATTTGTTCACCTAGAATGTTGCTTTACTTGTGCATGAATGCATGTGGAAGAGCAGAGCTTTTTGCATAATTGTGCTAAAGAAGACATAAGCAATAAAAAAAGGGACAAGAGATTTGAGACGTGGAACGTTAGGAGCTTATATAGGGCAGGTTCACGTACAGCACCCAGGGAATTAGCAAGATTGGATTTAGTCGGTGTGCAGATTAGGTGTGACAAAGGGGGCAATGTTAGAGCAGAGTTCCAAAATAATTACCAACAAGATGACACTTGTAGACTATCCTTTATTTCAGGGTTAGTCGTCCTTCACTCTACATGTTTCGAGCTGCAGGGAGCTCATCATCAGGACTTTCACTTTTTTACTGTACAGGCAGCCTCTGGCATACTCTGGTTATTCGTTATTAGGTGGCCTGCGTGCTTTAGCTCAAACTATTTCTTATGAGGTTAGATTGGCATTTATTTTACTTTCTTTTGTTGTCTTGATTTGTAGTTATAATTTGGTTTACTTTTATTTCTTTCAGGTTTATTTGTGGTTGATTTTTTTTTCTCTTCCCCTGTCTTTTATTTGATTTATTTCTTATTTGGCTGAGACAAATCGTACTCCTTTTGATTTTGCTGAAGGGGAATCTGAGCTTGTTTCTGGATTTAATGTTGAGTGTGGCGGTGGTGGATTTGCTTTAATTTTTTTGGCGGAATATGCTCGTATTCTTTTTATAAGTTTATTGTTTTGTATTATTTTCTTGGGTAGAGATCTTTATTCTTTTCTTTTTTATTTAAAACTTACTTATATTTCTTTTTTATTTGTGTGGGTTCGCGGCACTTTGCCTCGGTTTCGTTATGATAAGTTGATGTATCTGGCTTCGAGGAGATTTTTGCCTCTTTCATTAAATTATCTCTTGTTTTTTGTTGGTCTTAAGTGTTTTATTTTTTCTTTGTTGTAGTGTATTAATTTAGGTATTTAAGTTAATAGAAGATTTGAACTTCTTTCATAATGTTTCCAAAACATTTGGCTTTTTCTATAGCTTTTTAACTATTGGTTTGTTATTTTATCTCATAGGTTTGTTATTATTGGGTTTATTACATAGTATGTGAAGTATAGTGTTGTTAAAATCTGCCCTGTCAGGATATAAGGGTCTTCTACTGGGCGTGCTCCGATTCATGTTAGTAGAATTACAATATTTGTTATTGTTCAGAATAATACTTGATTGATTGGGTAGAATTGTGTCCCGCGGAATTTTGATTTGTTTGTTGGTATGATGAATAAGATAGCAGTCGATATTGCTAGAGCAGTTACTCCTCCTAGTTTATTTGGGATTGATCGTAAAATTGCATATGCGAATAGGAAGTACCATTCTGGTTGAATATGTACTGGTGTTACTAGAGGATTGGCCGGTGTGAAGTTATCAGGGTCTCTTAAGATGTAGGGTTCTTTAAGAGTTAAGAGTGTTAAAGCTATAAGAGTGGTTGTGAATCCTAAGATATCCCTTAATGTGAAATAAGGATGGAATGGGATTTTATCAGAGTTTTTGTTTAATCCTAGGGGGTTATTTGATCCTGTTTGGTGTGGGAACAGGAGGTGAATTAAAACTATTGCTGCGATTACAAATGGTATTAGGAAGTGTAATGCGAAAAATCGTGTGAGTGTGGCGTTGTCTACTGCGAACCCACCTCATACTCGTTGAACTACTTCCTTCCCTACATATGGAATTGCGGATAATAGATTTGTAATTACGGTTGCACCTCAGAATGATATTTGTCCCCAAGGTAGTACATATCCTATAAATGCTGTTGCTATAGTTAAAAATAGGATTACTACCCCCACTGACCACGTGTGTATGAAGTTGTATGATCCGTAGTATAAGTTTCGACCTGTGTGTAAATAAATGCAAACGAAGAATAGTGAGGCTCCATTTGCATGTAGTGTTTGTAGTAGCCACCCATAGTTTACGTCTCGACAAATGTGTCTTACTTTGTTGAATGCTGTGTCAATGTTTGGGCAGTAGTGTATGGCTAATAGTAATCCGGTTGCAATTTGTGCTACTAGGCACATTCCTAAGAGTGATCCAAAGTTTCATCAGCTTCTAATTGTTGATGGTGTTGGTAAATCTACTAAGGCGTCTTTTGCAATTTTAAATAAGGGGTGTTTGTTTCGTGTGGGTTTATTCATTATTTTGTGTGTCGTCGTGGCCCCTTTGATACGTTGATGATGTTTACTACTACAATTAAGGTCAATAATATATATATTACTAATATTATTGTTATAATTCCTATCATTTGGTTGTATATAACAGTTGTGATTATAATTTCGTTTTGTATTATGGTTTCATGTACATTTATTTCTTTGTTGTTGGTTATTGTTGGTATAATATATATTAGGGTAGGTAGTATTGGTAGTATAATTATCAGTATTTTGTTTGATGGTGAGAATATTTCATTTGGAGGCCAGTCTTGTTATATATATAAATAGTACTAGCATACCTCCGATTATAATTATGAATAAGATATATGAAAACCAAAATCTTCTGTATATTGTTCCTCTGATTAGACATATTATAGTTGTTTGTATTAGTAGCATTAGTCCTATGGCTAGTGGGTGTTTTATTTGTGTGAATATTAAACTTGTTATAGTTCTTATTGATATAAGTAATTTTGTTATATCAGAGGGTATTTTATTTAAAATGTTAGTTTTGGGGATTAATGAAATGGTATTTACCTTTCCTCTGAAGTTTTAAAAGGTTGATCCTTATTTTTGGTTTACAAGACCAATATTTTCATTAAATTATTGAAACTTTATTTTAATGCCAATGTGATTATATATATTTTTTTTTTGTTTATTTTTGTGGTGTTTGGGCTTTTTCTTCTAGTCGTAAACACTTGTTGATTACTCTGTTAAGATTGGAGTTTATTGTATTGATTCTTTATTTTTCTGTTTATTTTTGTGTAGATTTAACTATAGTTTATTTTTTGTTGTTTATTTTCTGGTTTTTTCTGTTTGTGAGGGCTCATTGGGCTTATCTATTTTAGTTTCCATGATCCGTAGTCATGGAAATGATTGTTTTCAATCTTATAGTGTTCTTCAATGTTAAGGTTTTTATTTTTTCTTATCTTTTTGACCCCTTTATGTTTTTTTTCTTGGTCTTGGTGGTTGATTTGTTCATTATTATTTTTTATTTCTTTCATTTATTTTTTTTTTCCTTATTTTTTTTTTTGTTGAGGTGGCTTGGGTTATATATTTGGGTGTGATTTAATTTCTTACGGTCTTGTTCTTCTTAGGTTATGGATTTGTGTTCTTATAATTCTGGCTAGAGAGTCTGTTTTCCAGACTAATTATTTTTCTGGTTTTTTTGTTTTAGTTGTTATTTTTCTTACGGCCAAGTTGTATTGTACCTTTAGAAGAATTAGTCTGCTCTCATTTTATGTTTTTTTTTGAGAGCAGACTAATTCCTACTTTGTTTTTAATTTTGGAGTGGGGGTATCAGCCTGAGCGTGTTCAAGCTGGTATTTATTTATTGTTTTATACTTTATTGGCATCTCTTCCTTTATTAGTTGGTATTTTATTTGTTTATAATTATTTAGGGTCGTTGTGTTTATTTTTACTTAGTGGGAATGGAAATTTGGTCGGTGGTTTATTTTATGTTTGTATAATTTTTGCTTTTTTGGTTAGGATGCCTGTATTTATGGTTCACTTATGGCTTCCGAGGGCTCATGTTGAGGCTCCAGTTTCTGGTTCTATAATTCTAGCTGGGGTTCTGTTGAAGCTGGGTGGTTATGGTCTTCTTCATGTTTTTCCCGTATTGTTTAAACTTGCGTTTAGGTTTAGTATTATTTGGGTTGCTTTGGGTCTGGTCGGTGGTTTATTTGTTAGTCTGTTGTGTATATGACAGACTGATTTGAAGTCATTAATTGCTTATTCTTCTGTAGCTCATATGAGAATGGTTATTGGTGGTATTATGACGTTGAGTTACTGGGGGGTTTGTAGATCTTTTGCTTTAATGGTGGCTCATGGGTTGTGTTTTTCTGGTCTTTTTTGTCTTTCTAATATTTCTTATGAGCGGTTTGGTAGACGAAGCCTTTTAATTAGTAGGGGTTTAATTAATTTAATGCCTAGAATGGCTATGTGGTGATTTTTATTAAGAGCTTGTAATATAGCTGCTCCCCCCTCGCTTAATCTTCTCTGTGAGATTGGTTTGTTAAGTAGTTTAGTTTCTTGGTCTTGATGCTTGATGTTTGTTTTAATTCTTTTATCTTTTTTTAGTGCTGCTTATACTCTTTATTTGTATTCTTATAGTCAACACGGTTCTATTTATTCTGGTCTTTACTCATGTTCTTTAGGTTATGTTCGTGAGTTCTTGTTGTTGTTTTTGCATTGATTTCCATTAAATTTTATTATTTTGAGGGTGGATGTTACTGTTCTTTGGGTTTAAATAGATTGAATCTAAATAGTTTAAGTAAAAAATATTGGTTTGTGGTGCCGATGATATAGATTTATATTTTGGATTTATGTTTTTGTCTATTTGTTTTATTAGATTTGTTTTTCTGCTTTTCTTAGGTTGTTTTTGTGGTGTTTATTTTATTATAAGTGATTTAGTTTACTTTATTGATTGGAATATTATTACATTGAATGGTAGATCAGTTATTATGACTTTTTTGTTTGATTGGATGTCTTTATTATTTATGGGGTTTGTTTTTATTATTTCTTCTTTAGTTATTCTTTATAGTGACGATTATATGTTTGGTGATTTGAATATTGTTCGGTTTATTATGTTAGTTTTGATGTTTGTTGTTTCTATAATATTTTTGATTATTAGTCCTAATATCATTAGTATCTTGTTAGGTTGGGATGGTTTGGGCTTGGTTTCTTATTTGTTGGTAATTTATTATCAAAATATGAAGTCTTATGGTGCTGGTATGTTGACAGTTTTGTCTAACCAAATTGGTGATGTTGCTTTGTTAATGGTTATTGCTTGGATAATTAATTTTGGTAGCTGGAGTTTTATTTATTATTTAGAGTTTTTATCAGGTTCTGTTGAAATAGTAAAAAAGTGAAACTCCTGATGATGAACTCCCTGCAGCTCGAAACATGTAGAGTGAAGGATGACTAACCCTGAAATAAAGAATAGTCTACAAGTGTCATCTTGTTGGTAATTATTTTGGAACAATCATAATGATGCACGGAACAATGAATGTAAAAAAAAAAATTAGAGCAGAGTATTATAATTTTTTCTATGGAAAAGGAAACGAAAATCATCAATTGGGAACAGGATTTTTTGTACACCGCAGAATAGTATCAGCAGTTACGAGAGTTGAGTTTGTTAGTGGATGTCATAGTTTTGAGGGGTCACTGGTGTAATATCATTGTGCTGAATGTGCATGTACCAAGTGAGAAGAAAAATGATGATTTGAAAGACAGTTTTGATGAGGAATTAGAACAGGTTTTTTAATCATTTTCGTAAGTACCGTATGAAAATTCTATTAGGAGATGTTAATGCAAAAGTGGGGAGAGAGAATATTTTCAATCTGACAATTGGGAATGAGAGTTTGCATCAGGACAGTAATGATAATGGTGTTTGAATAGTAAATTTTGTCACATCAAAAAATGTGGTTGTCAAGAGCGTGATGTTCCCGCACTGAAACATTCGTAAGTATACCTGGACCTCGCCTACTGGGAAGACTGACAACCAGATTGATCACATATTGATTGAGAGGAGATGGCATATGAGTATACTAGATGTGCGAAGTTTCAGGGGATCTGACTGTGATACTGATCACTGTCTAGTGGTTGATACAGTTAGGACATGACTGGCACTAAGTAAAACAGAAGCACAGAAGTTTGATAGGGAAAGATTTAATCTGAGAAGCTAAATGAGCTGGAGTTTAGGAAACAGTATCAGATTGAGTTATGAGCAGGTTTGCAGGATTGGAGAACTTAAGTGATGGCAAGGACATAAACATGGCTTGGGAGAACATTAAAGAGATTATTCAAAACAAAAGAGAGTCTTAGGTCTGCATAAATTGAAGCAGCATAAACCATGGTTTGATGAATGTTTAGGTTTTTTAGATCAAAGGAAGCAGGCTAAAATGCAGTGGGTACAGGATCCAGGCCAAGGCAATGTAGATAATCTAAACAATGTAAGACATGAAGCTAGCAGGCATTTCAGGAAGAAGAAGAAGAAATATCTGAAAGCTAAAATTTAGGAACTTGAAAATAACATTAAGATCAACAATATTAGGGAACTGTATAGGGGCATCAGTGACTTTAAGAAGGGGTACCAGCCTAGAACTAATATATTAAAGAATGAGAAGGTTGATTTGGTTGCAGACTCCCACAGTATTTTGGCTGGGTGGAGGAACCATTTCTTTCAGCTTTTTAATATACATGGGGTTAATGATGTTTGGCAGACAGAAATACACACAGCAGAACTACTAGTGCCTGAGCCAAGTACCTTTGTTGAAACTGAGTTGGGTATAGAAAAGCTAAAAAATCACAAATCACCAGGTATTTGAATAAAGGTAGACCAACTTGATGGCACTTGCTTTATTATGTCAGTTTACTGCTCAACATGTTTTGGATGTTAATACATCCATCTTCAGGAGCTTGCGACTACTTGGTGCGTTAATGTGTAGGCTGTATTGTGCTGTAATGATAGAGGTTTATATGTTAATTTATTTACCTAGTGGTAAGTGTATGTGTCGTGTGTGGCTCTGAGTGAGTGTGTTCCTGCAAGCTTGTGGTGTCCTGTGGTTCTTGAACATTTTGTGTGTGGTATGTTTTGGTGTTTTATGCATCTGTATTGATGACTATATGCATGAGTTGTATATTCACCAGGTATTGATCAAATCCCAGCAGAATTGATAAAAGCAGGGGGTAGAACAATTCGCTATAAGATCCATAAACTTATTATTGCTATTTTGAAAAAAGAGGAATTGGCCAAGGAGTGGAAGGAGTCGATCATCGTACCTATCTATAAGAAGGGCAATAAAACAGACTGTAGTAATTATATGGTATATCACTTTTGCCAACTACGTACAAAATTTTATCCAACATCGTGCTGTCATGTTAACTCCATATGCAGAGGAAATTATTGGGGATCATCAATGTGGATATCGACGCAACAGGTAAACTACTGATCATATACGTACATTCTGCATTCATCAAATACTTGAGAAAAAATGGGAATACAACAAAGCAGTGCATCAGCTCTTTATAGACTTCAAGGAAACTTATGATTCAGTTTGGAGGGGGGTCTTTCTAATATTCTCATTGAGTTTGGTATCCCCATGAAACTGGTAAGGATCACAAAAAAGTGTTTGTGTGAAACCTGTAGCAGAGTCCAGGTAGAGAAGAATTTATCCGACATGTTTCCCATTAGAAATGGTTTGAAACAAGGAGATGCTCTAATGCCATTGCTTTTCAACTTTGCTTTAGAGTATGCCACTAGGGTTCAGGTAAACCAGGATGGTTTGAAATTAACTGGTACACATCAGCGTCTGGTTTGTGCCAATGATGTTAATATACTGGCAGCCACTTGTACATACTATATGGGAAAAACGCAGAAACTTTGGTGGAGGCTGGTAGGGAGATTGGACTGGAAGTGAATGCTGATAGAAGTAAGTACATGGTCATATCTTGAGATCAGAATGCTGGATGATAGTTCCTTTGAAAGGGTGACGTAACAACTTTATATTCAGGAAGAAATGAATTGTAGATTGAAATCAGGGAAGCTTGCAGATTCTTTTGACTTCCAGGTTGCTATCCAAAAATTTAAAGATTAAGATACACAGAACTATAATTTTGCCTGTTGTTTTGTATGGGTGTGAAATGTGGTCAGTCACTGGTGTGAAACTTGGTCGCTCACATTGGCGGAGGAGCGTAGGCTGAGGGTGTTTGAGGATAATATTTGGGCCTAGGAGGGATGAGTTAACAAGGGAGTGGAGAAAACTACGTAATGAGGAGCTTAATGATCTGTACCGCTCACCCAATATTGTTTGGGTGATAAAATTGAGAATAATAAGAGGGGTGCGGCATGTAGCATGCAAGGGGGAGAGGAGAGGCATATACAGGGTATTGGTGGGCAAACCTAAGAGAAAGAGACCCAGGCTTAGATGGAGGATAATATTAAGATGGATCTTCAGGAAGTGGAGGTATGGACTGGATCGAGCTGGCTAAGGATAGGGACAGGTGACAGGTACTTGTGAATACGATAATGAACCTTGGGTTTCATACAATGCGGGAATTTTACTAGTTGACAAATGGTTAGCTTCTCAAGGAGGACACTGCTCCATGGAGTAAGTAAGGCTAATGACACTATTTTGGTCTTGCAAGTGCCAACATTCTGGAGGATCATGCAGTACTGATGGAGTTTTTTTTTTAGTTCAATTCATTATTTGGTTGCTGTGAAGATACATTGTTGTGGAAACTGTGAGAGGGGAGGGGAAGTGTTTTAATTAACAACAGTCTGAATTGCTAAAGCTGTAGCACTGATGAAAGGCGAAGGCATATAAGGATGAAGTATTTTTTGAATGATACTAAAGGGGAAAACTGAAGTAGTCAGAGACAAAACCTGTCCCACTGCCACTCTTTTGACTACAGATTCAATATGTACTGGCCTGGGATCAATCCTGGGCCTTTGCGGTAAAGGTCCGGCAACTAACTCATATTATCATTAAACTAAATTTTGCCATGACATTTGAAATTTGAAGCTGTTTCTTAAAAATTATTTAAAATGAAGCAATATGGACAGATCTTGGCAAGGGAATGTAAATAAATGTGTGTGAGAGAGAGCATGAGATGAGTGGGGGTGTCTAATGAGTCGCTATAAAGAAATTTGATTCATCATTAACTTAGTAATGAACACACAATTTGAAACTTGAAGCCGGAAAGGGTACTTCAAGATTGTAAAAAATGAAGCAATGTGAACAGACTGACAACAGCAATTTTGAAGTATAACGAGAAAGTGTGAATTCACATACACCCAGAAACGCGGGGGTGAGATGCATAGCTCAAGCATAATAATTGGGCTGCAGGCTTCTGGCAGGGACAGAACACTTCTTGCCTGTTGTCACTCCTGGCATGCATGGTGCTGAACGGTTTCCATAGACAGGAGTACAAGCCACTCATCTAACTCATAGTCGCCTCCCTGACTGAGCCATCTAAACTCATTCACAATAATTATGCCATTCAACTGTGTGGATAGCACTGGAAGTTCTTAAATCACAAAAATTGTAGCTCACACCTTTCCTCCATTCTGTTTTGCGTCCTGAGAGGTAGTATGCAATAGTTTTCGTCTATTTCTAGGCTATAGGTAATCATTTGGAAATGTTTTAAAATTAAATAAGTCCAAAAACTGCACTTGCATTTAGTTGGAATGATATGAACAATATGCTTTGTGGGCGGAATATGAATCATATTTAGATCCCATAACCTTTTCCTCAAACCCCAACAGCCACCCAACACATTCTCAATGTTACAATCACCACCCCCATTGATGGAGGCACCTCCATCCCTCAAACTGTTGCACAACCATATTAAACTTTAAATATGAGATGCAGGTTATCACATCAGTCAAGAACAGATCATAGAGGTGTGAGGAATGTCACGTACACGTAAAACTTTCACTTCTAATCTCATACGCGTCAAGTACCCAACCTATGATTGCATCCTCCTTGATTCAACGTCAGCCTGCACCGACATCTATTTTACAAACAAAAGCCACTGATCCGTACCGGCTACAAGTAACGACGTCCAGGCCGGTTGTGGCGCCACTAGTCCCTGTTGCCAGGATACCATTGAACTTCCATCGAATTGCTGCGGCAGACTACAATGTTCGATCCATGGCGAAGACCGATGGTTGTGAATTTATGCCTTCCATGACTGCCTGGATCACAGATTAATACCTTCTCGATCATCAGTGGCTTGACGTATCACGGAAATTGAAGTTGGCGCGGTAGGTGGTGTGTCGGCCGCTGAGATGTATTACGTTTTTAGATTATAGTTTCAGTAAATTTTAACGTTTGTCTTGGCGCTTTAGATAAGGTTAATAACAAGGGAAAAGTACATTATTTTCTGAGGTTAACTTCGATGGAGGATTTTGGGTTACCTGAAAACCCTGACTATAATTTTAGCCTGTATGAATTGCTCAGAGAAGACATTGAAGGTTAGTAAATGTGTGGATATGATATAAGCGATTGACAGGCGTTTAAGACCAGTCAATGCAAATACTATCATTCCTGCAAGTGTCTGTTGTGTAGAAGCACATGATTGTGAATGTATTAATTTGTAGTCACATGTTAATTTACTTCATTTACATTAATAGTTTAAGGGGATTGAGGTGTTTCGTATGTACGAAGTTTGCCCAGACTTTGTTGCTTTATCCCGATGCCCCCCCCCCCTCAACATCTTTCAAAATGAGAAATACATATGTCGACTTTTAGATATTCGTTCTTGTTCTGTTACAACAATGCATTTTCGTGAATTCCGGCTCCCGCCTCTAAGTAGCTGAGAACTGTGCTCTTCCTGGTTATTAAGCAGCGAGGAGGCTACTCGCTGCTTAATAGCCCAGAAGAGGACAGTTAGCAATAATGTATATTAGTCATCCCAAAAATGCCATGCGACATATTTGGAAATTCCAGTGGGGTAATATATCTGATCAACTAACCCAATCCATGGAGCAGAGCCCTTCCTGACAACCAAACAGGTCGGTAGCTAGCCAAGAATTTCCCTGTATTTTAGGGAACCCATAGGTTCATTACCACATTCACAAGTGCCCACCATCTGTCCCTATTCTGAGCCAGATCAATCCATTCCATGCATCCCAATCCCATTGCTTGAAGATCCATTTTAATATTATCCTCCCATCTACTCCTAGGTCTTCCAGGTGGCCTGCTTCCCTTGTGTCTCCCCATCAAAACCTTGTATGCACCTCTCCTGCCCCCCATACATGCCACATGCCCTGCACATCTCATTCTTCTTGATTTGATCACCTAAATGGAATTTGGTGAGTAAAGATTATAAAACTCCTCATAATATAATCCCTGTACTCCCCTGTTACCTTGTCCATCTTAGGCGCAAATGCCTTCCTTAGCACCATCTCCTCAGATCACTTTCACCCTATGTTCCTCCCCCTGTGTGAGTGAGTAGGCAATTTGGTAATGTCATTATTATAATTCTGGTGTACTAGGCAGCAGATCAGCTAGACTGGAAACACAGGGTAAGTTAAAACCAAGTATGCCCAATGTGTACAAACACCGAAGAACTGAAATGAACACATGGTTTCTTTCACAACAAAGTTTTATGCCAGAATTTCCATGTTTCTTTCAAACTTTGGATATTTTATGATATTTTAAGATGTTATATGTATACTTGGAGATAGCTTGGTGAAAACTGTCAATTTTATGTCCCTCGTTAAGATAGTACTTGCCTTAAACCACACAGAGAGTTAGACAGTGACTGTTACAATTATCAGAATTGTCTTATTGTTTGTTCCAGATCTGGGTGTATCCAGCCCAGACTGGTGGCATGAGGCAGTTGAAACAAAAGGAACTTACACTACTGTTGCAGACAATGAGGAATGTAATTGTACCTCAGAAGTATGTGGCTGCAGGAGTCCTGTTTTCAAAACACCTCAAGCTGGGTTGAAGAATAAAAGAAACAGAAAATCATGTCTTAAACCATTAGCTTTATCAAGACAGAGAGGAAGCAGAGGTGAGAGTTTCACAAAATTCCATGGTTTCACATTGTCATGTATGAATTAGGTGTATTTCGAATGAAAAAAAATTGAAAAGGTGGTGTTCCTCCATTTCGCATTTGGCTGGGATTTTTCAAAGACCTATACGCATGTACATAAATTATTGCATGTTTTATTGAGGTATGATTTTTTCACACTTTAGAGTGTGCCTGAATTGACTGCGTGACCACGTGCTCTGCCATCTTACTTAAATTACTTTTCACAAGAATTTGCTAGTACCATTTATATTGAATACATCAATGTTTATGTTTTACTTAACCTGCTCTGTCCCACTTTTTACTAATCATATACATTTATTTCTGTTTCGGTGTTGTACTTCTTTACTATGCTCTTCCATTTCTCTTTATATTTAATCACATTTCTGCCATTTATTCCTATATCTCAGTATCCTGTATCTGCATTATTTGGTAACCTGTTACCCAAAATGTGGCTCCATTCTTCCTCTTTGCTATGTACAGGATAAATCCCCTGGAAAGTGTTTCCCCTAATGCCTCTCAATTTCTAAATTCTTGTTTTCCACCACAACATTCCTCTTATTTCATCCTGTGTGTACAGTTCTGTATATGCTTTCTGCTACCAGTTGGTATTTACGCTATTACACATTTTGAGTAAACTTTTCTTTTTTCATAGAGGCTTTCATACATTGCTATTCAGTCCAGTCTAGAGAGGCACACTCTCTAGACTGTGCAGTACAAACACGCACCACAGGCAAATATGCTGCCATAACACCGACTACGTCCATGTCAATGGACACGATAGAACCATTACTGTAATTTTAGCCAAGCACTGTATAAAGCTCCGTGATGATGGATCCCTTGTGATCCAAAACATGTTGGAGCAATTTTAAATATTCTATAATAATTCTAATTGTATCTACTAATTATGTATTTGTGCATCTGTTGGATAATAAAGTGTTTTAATCATCATTGATGCACGGTACAAACATGAAGATTTATTTTAATATTACCCTCCCATCAGTGCCGAGGTCTTGCAAGTGTCCTTACTGTGGTCTTACTGCTTATAATTGAATTCTTTTTGATTTTAAGCTTTCGCCATGTTCTGTATGTAATATGTTTTCTTTTGGGTAATTCCCCGGCGTCACAATGCTATAGAAAAAGCCACACACAAGCCTGCCTGCTAGTATAGATATGTGGATGACACATTCGTCATCTGGCCACATGGACAAGAAAAACTAATGGATTTCCTAAACCACCTCAATGGGATTCACAACAAAATACAATTCACCATGGAAATAGAAGAAGCAGGTCACCTCC
>Ga0131853_10011004_pt1 | contig 16544 bp, 15 predicted proteins | sample TergutLab28metaG_FD_92764 | JGI IMG/M metagenome (GOLD analysis project Ga0131853, IMG submission 92764) | Labiotermes labralis P1 segment gut microbial communities from Petit-Saut dam, French Guiana - Lab288 P1 (version 2) (version 2) | ecosystem: Host-associated > Arthropoda: Insects >...
CACACCTGGGAGATCAGCCAGATACCCTGCCCCATACCGCAGAACTAGAAGCTTTAGACAAAGCCTTGGCCGCGGCGGCGGTGATGACCGCTGTGACCCGCCACGTGGGCATTTTAGAGACGGTTTCCACCTCTCAGGGTCCAGTTCTGGTACAGACAGGCAAAGACCTCACTGAAGTGGGACGGTTCATCCTCACCGGCGGCGCGATCATTCACAGCCCCTGGGCTGGCGATGTGGCGAAAAGCGCCCTCTTCGACAGTCGGACCCCCAATTCTCTACGGCCAAAAAAGGCCGACATCTATGTAGACCGACGCTATATTCTCGCCGCCATGGGGCTTCTCAGTCAAAAATATCCCCAGGTGGCCCTAACTTTAATGAAAAAGGAGCTCGAAGCGTATGGAACTCACCAATAAACGGCTTTCCAACGACGCCTTTTACGCCCAACGGGAAGAGGTGCTGCAACAGTGGCCCACCGGCAAAGACGTGGACATTGAGGCGGGCGTCGCCTATCACAAAACTCTGCCAGCCAGCAAGTGCTTTTCGAAGAAACTGCTGGCCGCCAAGGCCCAAGGCGTCACTCTGATCCAGCCCCGGGCGGGCGTGCCCCTCATCAAGGACCACATTGAACTGCTCACCTATCTCCAAGACAAGGGCGGCGCGGACCTTCTGCCCACTACTATCGACAGCTACACCCGTCAAAACCGCTTCGAGAACGCCCAGAAGGGCATCGAGGAATCGGAGAAGCAGGGCAAGAGCATGCTCAACGGCTTCCCCGCTGTCAACCACGGTGTCGCCGGCTGTCGACAGATCGTCGAGGCGATGGATGTGCCTGTTCAAGTGCGCCACGGCACACCGGACGCGAGACTCCTGGCAGAAGTCACCCTCACCGGCGGATACAGCAGCTACGAGGGCGGCGGCATCTCTTATAACATCCCCTATTCCAAAAACGCGGACTTGACCACCACCATCCTCCACTGGCAATATGTGGATCGTCTTACGGGCATGTATGAGGAAGCCGGCGTGAAGATCAACCGGGAGCCCTTCGGGCCCCTGACTGGGACCTTGGTGCCCCCCTCCATCTCTCACTCTGTCGCTGTGATTGAGGCTCTCCTCGCCGCTGAGCAGGGCGTGAAGAACATCACGGTCGGTTACGGTCAGTGTGGGAACTTGGTCCAGGACGTGGCCGCCATTCATACGCTCCAGTCCCTCACGGAGGAATATTTGGAGGCTTATGGCTACAAGGGCATGGAAATCACTACGGTCCTCCATCAGTGGATGGGCGGTTTCCCCCAGGACGAGGCCAGAGCGTTTGGCGTCATCTCTTGGGGCGCCACTGTTGCGGCGTTATCCGGCGCGACCAAGGTCATTGTCAAAACACCCCACGAAGCCCTCGGCATCCCCACCATGGAGGCCAACGCCCAAGGACTGCGCTGTACAAAACAGGTCGTGTCTATGCTGAGTGATCAGAAGATGAGCTCTAGCCTCGTAGACGCTGAGAAAGAAATCATCCGGAGCGAGGTCCGCTGCATCGTGGACAAATGCTTCGAACTGGGCAAGGGAGACTTGGCTCTTGGCACCATCCGGGCCTTTGAGGCCGGGGTTCTCGACGTGCCCTTCGCCCCCAGCCGCGCCAACGCCGGCAAACTTCTGCCCGCCAGAGACAACGAAGGCGCAATCCGCATCTTCGATCCTGGCAACCTGCCCTTTAGCAAAGAACTTCTGGACTTCCACAACGAGAAGATCGCCGTACGGGCAAAGGCCGAGGGCCGTGTCCCCTCCTTCCAGATGGTCATTGACGACGTGTACGCAATCAGCAAAGGCCGCCTTGTCGGACGGCCAAATATGGACTAATGCGCTCCGCGCCAGATTGAATGCACGCGTTCAATCTGACTGGAACCGACCTGCGGGCCGGGCGCTGCGGCGGGATGTGGTGTTGGCTTCGAGGCAAAGCCCCGAAGCCAATGAATCCTGTTTTTTCGCCTCCGTCGCATACTTTGCGCACTCCTCCGCCGAAAAGGACGGGGGATGCGAAGGGATTCATGAGTGAATATGATGAAGATTTGGAAAGGAGTTTATTATGAAAATTGTCAAAGCAATTTGCGCTCCTGGGCGCACTGGGTTTTATTTTGATGATTAGCGGGCAATTAAGGCTGGGGCGAAATCCGATGGGGCGGCTTATTTGGGCGCCCCTATGACCCCTGGTTTTACCGCTGTCCGCCAGGCGGGTGAAGCGATTTCTGTCATGCTGATCCTAGAAGACGGTCAGATCGCTTGGGGAGATTGCGCCGCTGTCCAGTATTCTGGCGCGGGCGGTCGGGACCCACTGTTTTTGGCCCGGGATTTTATCCCTGTCATTGAAAAACACATTTTCCCCGCGCTCATTGGGCAGGAGGCGGATAGTTTCCGCCGTCTCTCCGCCGACATGGAGACCATCAAGGTCGATGGCAAGCTTCTGCACACAGCCATCCGCTATGGAGTCTCTCAGGCCATTTTGGACGCGGTGGCCAAGGCGAAGCACAAGCTCATGTGTGAGATTGTTGCCGACGAGTATGATCTCCCCCTCACAGACGAAGAAATCGCTATCTTCTCTCAGTCTGGCGATGCCCGCTATGACGGGGCGGATAAGATGATCATCAAAGGGGCTCAAGTTTTGCCCCATGCCCTCATCAACAACGTGGAGACGAAGCTCGGCAAACATGGCGAGCTCCTTTTGGAATACGTCACCTGGCTCCGGAATCGGATTCTCGCGCTGCGGGCAAGCGAGTCCTATAATCCCATCATGCACATTGACGTGTATGGGACCATCGGCCAAATCTTCGGCAATGACAATTTCCCCGCTATGGCGGACTATTTAGAGACCCTGGCCAAAGCCGCCGCCCCCTTCCAACTCCGCATCGAGGGACCCATGGACGCGGAGGAGCGGGAAAAGCAAATGCAGTGTCTCTCCGCTCTCACCCGTCTCGTCGACGAGCGGGGCATCCCGGTGGAACTCGTGGCCGATGAGTGGTGCAACACCTTAGAAGATATCCAGTACTTTGCCGACAATAAGGCAGGGCACATGGTGCAGATCAAGACCCCGGACCTGGGCAGCGTCGGCAACACCGTGGAAGCCGTTCTCTATTGCAAAGCCCGGGGCGTAGGCGCTTACCAGGGCGGGACCTGCAACGAGACCGATCGGACAGCCCAGGTCTGCGTACACCTGGCCATGGCCACAAAGCCTGTCCAGATGCTTGCAAAGCCCGGCATGGGCGTGGACGAGGGATATATGGTTGTGTTCAATGAGATGCAGCGGATTCGGGCTATTTTGGCCGCGAAAGCCTAAATTGGGGCTTTTCTCTCCCGGCCGGGGGCTAGGAGCATTGTGAATGATGACTTTGGAGGCTTTTCATGAGAGAAGAATTTCGTATTTTATCGACTACCGCCATTTTGGGGTATGGCTTTCCCCTGGCCTCTTTTGAGGCGGGGATGCAGCGCAAGCCCCATCTGATCGCCGTGGACGGTGGTTCAACGGACCCAGGGCCTTACTACTTGGGAGCTGGGGTGTCCTTTACGGATCGGGGGGCTGTGAAACGGGACCTCTCCATCATGATCCGGGCTGGGGTGGAGCAGAAGATTCCCGTGGTTGTCGGCACTGCCGGGGGCAGTGGGGCAGATGTACACCTCCAGTGGTGCCAGGAGATCGTAGAAGAGATCGCGAGAGAGCATGGGCTCTCTTTCAAGCTGGCCCTCATCGGGTCTCAGTTGGACAAGGGCATGCTCCAGACCGCTCTCGCGGCCGGAAACATCACGCCTCTTGGCCCTGTTCCGCCCCTGACGGCGGAGGTGCTGGAGGCCACCACTGATGTAGTGGCCCAGATGGGTGTGGAGCCTTTCATCGAGGCTTTTGAGGGGGCACCGGACGTGATCTTGACCGGTCGGGCCTATGACCCCTCCTGCTTTGCGGCACTACCCATCAAAGAAGGGTATGACCCGGCGTTGTCTATGCACCTGGGCAAAATCCTCGAGTGCGCCGCCATTGCGGCGACACCGGGCAGCGGTTCAGACTGTATGTTCGGCTACATCGGCGAGGACTATTTCCGGGTGGAGCCTTTGAACCCCATTCGCAAGTGCACTCCCCTTTCGGTGGCGGCCCATACTCTGTATGAGAAGTCAGATCCCTACCATCTCCCCGGACCTGGCGGGCATTTGGATTTAAAAGCCTGCCAGTTTATCCAGGAGACAGAGAACACTGTCCGGGTCAGCGGCACTAAGTTTGTGCCCACGGAAGGATATTACACGGTGAAGCTGGAAGGTGCCCGGCCCATAGGCTATCGCACGGTGAGCATCGCGGGGACCCGGGACCCGGTTATGATTGCCGGGATCGACGCCATTCTCAAAGGCGTCCGGGAGCGGGTAGCGGATAACTTTAAAGATACCCATCGGGATTACCATCTCCTCTTCCACATCTATGGCAAAAACGGCGTTATGGCGGACTTAGAGCCCACGCCCTCCACGGCGACAAGCCATGAGCTGGGGATCATCATCGAGGCTACGGCCCCGACCCAGGCGGATGCCGACACCATCTGCGCCTTCGCCCGCTCCACCATGCTACACTACGGCTATGAGGGCCGCAGAGCCACAGCGGGGAACTTGGCCTTCCCCTACTCTCCCAGCGATCTCCATGCCGGGGCTGTCTATGAATTTAGCGTATATCACCTGCTCCACACAGAGAGTCCGGAAGGACTCTTCCCTGTGGAATATGTGACGCTTTCGGAGGTGCGGCCATGAAGACGAAACTCATCGACATCACACACATCATCCGCAGCAAAAACGCCGGACCATACGAACTCACCTTCGATATCATGTTCAAGTCGGAGGAGTGGTACAACAAAGTCGCGGAGGCGGGTGTGATCAACGAGGCGCTGATTGCGCGCCTTTACAAAATCTCCTTGGAAGACGTGCTGGGGGTCGTAAACTTCGCCCCGGCCAAGGCCATCAAAGCTACGATCCGCCGCCCCATCCCCTCGGGGAACCTGGGGGAAACGGACGTATATGGCGCACAGCAGCACGCGCCTCTTTTGGACCTAGAATTTGATCTGGCATAAGAACATCTACGTGTATTCCCTCGCCTTTGGCGGGGGAATACTGGATTGGAGGCTGAGCCCACATGTCGTATTTAGACCGTACACAGCGCAGCCATCTGTATAGCGTCTTTTTTGCCCCTCGGGGACACGCCCGGCTGTATGATCTAGGGCAGCTAATCGCCCACCAATACCTCTCCCCTTTTGATAAGCTCATTGGCTTCGTTGGGCGGGCTGGCAGTGGGAAGAGTATGATCATCAAGGGCATGTTCCCCGGTCTAGAGCTCACCAACGACGACGCCGGTGTCAATATTCGCCCCTTGCCGCTCCTCTCCGTCGCGGAGGACAGCGTTGGTTTCTACGGGGCCCACACCTATCATCTGGACATTCACTTCGAGGGAGCCTTTACCCAGATGCACGAACTGGCAAGCGCCATCTTGGAGGCGATTTCCATGGGGAAGCGAGTGGTGGTGGAGCACTTTGACCTGATCCGGCCCTTCCTCCCTATGAACGCGCACCTGCTGATTGGCATCGGCGAAGAGGTGATCATCACCCGACCCAATGTCTTCGGCCCAGAGCCGGATGCCATTGCGAAAATCGTCCACAAATCGCTCAAATATCGTCTCATGAGCCATTCGGCGGAGGATATCTGCGTACAATATCTCTTGGCCCGCCGCCAGGGGAAAGATTTTGCCCATGGCGACGTGCGACACGGCTTTGTCCTCAGTTTCCCCTACAAGCCCGATATTGACTTAGAAGACTTAGAGCGCCATGTCCAAGAGATGATCGCCAAGGACGTGCGCATCTGCTACAAAGACGAAAACCACATCCTCATCGGGGAGGAATCCATCCCCTGTACCGGTCCTCGGATTCACCTGAAAAGCACGGGGGAAATCCAGAAGTTCTCCGTTGTCAAAGAACTCATCCTTGACCCTGGCACAAATCGCTATCTCCTGGCTGGAATGGTGGGAGATGTTGTCGCAAATCAGATTGGGGACCTGAACAAGATTGAATCTATGTGAGTTTAACTCACAAGACCTCCCTATGTAAAGAGACGGACACCCCACGCGCCTCGCCTTTTTTTGGCATTTGCGCTTGGGGTGTCTGTCCTTTTTATCTCGACTCTATCGCATTACTTGCAGAGGATTACAGACACATCATTCACGTTTGTCCCAGTGGGGCCGGTCTTGATTAGGGCGTCTATGGCCGCTAGGGCGTGGTAGGCATCGTTGTTGTCTAGGGCGTCCTGCAGTTTGATGCCTTTTTCTTTCAGCCGCGCGACCGTGGTGCCATCGGAGAAGCCGCCGGCCGCATCGGTGGGGCCGTCTGTACCGTCGGAACCTAGGGAAAACACCAGCACGTCTTCCAACCCCGCAATTCCGGCCGCTGCCGCCAGGGCAAGCTCCTGATTGCGGCCACCCTTGCCTTTGCCCTTCAGCGTCACGAGGGTTTCCCCGCCAAAGATGAGGGCACAGGGGCGTTTGGGCGAGTAGGGACCGCCGCCAACCTGCCGTGCAATGGCAGACAGGAGCCGACCGGCCTCACGAGCCTCGCAGCTCATCTCAGCACAGAGGAGATGAGGGGTATAGCCAAGTTCTTTCGCTGCAGTTGCCGTGGCTTCGGCCAAGAGGCGTACGCTGCCGGTGATCAAGCTTTTCACATTGTCTAAAGATTTCGGGGTCTCTTCCTGCATGTATCCCAAGAGTTTGTCGCTGAGATTGAGTTTATATTTCTTCACCACGTTCATGGCATCTTCGACGGTAGACAGGTCCGGCGCAGCAGGGCCTGAGGCGATGGAATCTAACCTGTCCCCCAAGACATCAGACAGCACAACCGTGAAGACCTTGGCCGGGGCGCAGAGCTTTGCAAACTTTCCGCCCTTCACGCTGGAGAGACGCTTGCGGACCATGTTGATCTCTACAATATCCGCGCCGCTGGCAAGCATTTGACCGGTGACATCTTGGAGTTCTTCTAAGCTTATGCCAGGCATGGGCTTCTCAAACAACGCGGAGCCGCCGCCAGAGACGAGGAATAGGAGCTCATCGCCCTCTTTCAGTTCTTTCGTCATGTCCAACACTTTTTGCGTGCCGAGGAAGGTATTTTCATCGATGACCGGGTGCCCCGCCTCTATGATTTCTATCCCGGGGAGAGGCCCATAGGCGTGTTCATACTTGGTGATCACAATGCCTTTTTTGATTCTGCCCTCCAGTTCCTCATGGGCGGCTTTCGCCATAGACCAGGCGGCCTTGCCGATGGCCGCTAGGTAGATATCGCCGGTGAAGCTGTGGTTCCCAAGGGCTGCGCGCACGGAAGCCTCTGGCATGTTGGCTTCGATGGCGCGTTTGATGATGGCGTTTGCATCTTGGTACAATCCCTGCATGTGAATACACCTTTCCTTCGCGCACTAGTTTTTATCCTATTCTATTCAGCATACCAACTGTGGAAGGGAAAAGCAAGAGGGCCATGCCGATTTTGAGGATCGCGCAAAAGCCGTCTCATTTCCCTTTTTCAAGGGTGTATAGTATAATGACATGGAATACGACGCTACAAGAGGTGAGCCCATGCCCATTTTTGCTTACGGCGAAACCGAGACTACCTATCTCAGCGAACGCGACCCGCAATTGGGCGCATATATAGCGGCGGTTGGGCCCATTGCCCGAGAGACTCGCCCCGAGCCCTTTGCTTCTTTGATTCACAGCATTGTAGGGCAGCAAATTTCTACCCAAGCGCGGGAGACTGTATGGCGGCGTCTGCTGGAATGTTGCGGCAAGATCACACCCGAGAACATCGCGGCTCAAAGTACGGAGGCGCTGCGGGCCGCCGGCCTCTCAGGGCGCAAAGTGGAATATATCCAAGAGGCCACCGCCCGGACCTTGACCGGGGAGTTTGATTGGCAGGATTTGAGTCGCCACGAGGACGAGGAGCTCATCTCGCGCCTCACTGCCCTCCGAGGGGTGGGCCGTTGGACCGTTGAGATGCTCCTCCTCTTTTCCTGGGAGCGCCCGGATGTGCTTTCTTACGACGACCTGGCCATTCGGCGCGGTATCTGTCGGCTGTATAGCTTAGAACGTATTGACCAGAAACAGTTTGCTCTCCTCCGTGAACGCTATTCGCCCTATGGCAGCGTTGCTTCGCTCTATCTTTGGCATAGGGCATCGAATGAGGAGTGAACAGTATTAAAAAAGCACCGGCTATGCCGGTGCTTTTTTATGTGCTTATTATATGTCACTACTCAGTTCAAGCAAATTGCCTTCCGGGTCTCTGAAGTATACGCACCTCATAGCCCAATCTTCAATGGTTTGAGGTCCGCCTATAAATTCTACCCCTGCTGCTTTTAAGCGTTTGTAATCTTCGTCAACATCGTCAGAAGGTATGCAAAACTCAATGGTATCCGTAGGCGTGGTTCCACTTGGCAGGGTATAGCCTTTGTAAGCGGGCATCATGTTGCCTTTAAACATCGCAAGACATGGCTCGTTCCCTTCTGTTGCGGCAAGAGTGGTATAGGGATCATTTGTATCTCCCACACTATATTCCCAAATCGGGACAAGTCCAAGCTTTTCTGTGTAAAAGTCAAAACATGCTGCGTAATCTTTTTGCACCATAATTCTTACGGTTGTTTTCGTAAAATCCATCTTTTATTCGCGCTCCTTTATTACGTGTATTTTAAGATGTCTCCAGTGTACAGTAAGGACATCGCAATTTCATTGTGAAAATCGGACATGTTCTCGCGGTATGTCTTCGGTGTGATGCCACAGAGCAGTTCAAAATCTCGGACGAAGTGAGAGGGGTCTTGAAAGCCCGCTAACTCAGAAACCACTTCCACGCTATTTTGACAATTTTGCAATAAATGACACGCAACGTTCATGCGAATCAATCTGGCAAATGATTTTACGCCTGTGCCGACATATTGCTGGAACATTCTGTTCAAGTGACGCTCGCTATAATGAATATCATCTGACAATTTCCTTACGGTGATCTTCCCAGCAGAATCCATCACACTCCGGAGTACATGATTTAGCTGTGGAGGATAGAGCGCATACATGCTTTCAAGCAACACTGTATCCAGGCTGGTCATCAACTGGAAAACACTTGTCGTTTTTTCAATTGCTTCTGAAAGCAGTTTGCTTAGTGAAACATTTACCTCCTCAAAGGGAAATGTTTGGTCTGTCAATTCACTTTGATTGATCCCTGTGAGTGCGTAGAGTCCTGCGGGTCGGAAGTCTATCGTTACGATCATTTCAGAAAGCGTGTTGCCAATGAAGCATGGCTTTATAGAAGGTCCAAACAACTTGACTGATATATGCTTTGTGGTGCATTCCATCACAAGGGTTGCGCTTCCGTAGGACAGTATCGTGGCTCGGTCGGACATGAAATTTATCGTGGGGAAGGATATGGTATAATCCGCAATATACGCTCTTAGTTCGGGATGGGGAATGAGGTATATGAATTCATCCCCTTGGAGCAATATCCGATGTTTTTCACCGAACTCTGGTATGTCTTGCTTGGAAATCACATTTTATTCCTCCAAACGAAATGCCGATTGAGGTTCATCGGAAAAGCCATAGTGGGCCGTAAAAATATACTCTGTACTTGCTATCTGAGCAAGCCTTCTGATACTTTTCTTTTGAATGGCATCACTCATGTTAAAAAGCGAGTTAAACAAACCGACTTGACCGTTTTGTAGGCTTAGATTATCACCAACAAACAAATATTTGTCATTGAGCAGGAAAGACATGGAACCATCGGTATGTCCGGGTGTTAAGATCGCTTTCACCTTGATTTTTCCAAGGTCTAGCTCTTCATTGTCCTCTATCGTTTTATAATCGTATTTTAACTTGCGCTGGGCCATCCCAAACAGGCGTGGCACAGAACCATCTATCATTTGTTCCTCTTGCTTTGAAATATAAATCGTAGCATTTTGGAATAAACGCAAGGACGAAATGTGGTCAAAGTCCGTATGTGTCAGCAGGACAGCAGTGATTTTTTCAGGTGCGATATTTAATTTCTCCAGCTCGACTTTCGCTATATTTTGATTGCCGCCACCTGCGTCTATGGCTATATAATCGCCATCGTTTTCCACAACATAAAAATTCGCATTTTTTGTTTTTATGGAATATATGCCATTCACTAGTTCTTGGCTTTCCAGGTGCTTCATCTGAGCAATTTCACTGTTTCGTTTTAACAGAAGTTTTATCAAACCAATCACTGTATTCATTGTGCACCGCCTCATTCAAATCACTCTGATTATAGAAAAAGGTTGCCGGGTGCGTTGTACCGGCAATCTTTTTCTGTTTAGACATTACAGTCTCAACCCGTACGTCCTGCGGGCAAGTTCACCGTGATTCTGGCCCCTAGGCCCTCCCAGGTCAAAACGTCGAAATGGCCACCGTGTTTGTCGATAATCCATTTGGCGATTGCGAGGCCCAGGCCTGTGCCGCCAGTACTCTTCGTTCGGGAGGAGTCGGAGCGGTAAAAACGCTCGAAGATGTGGCTCACATCTTCTGCTCCCATGCCTTGGCCCTCGTCTTGGACGCGGAAAAAGACCGTGCCGTCTGGATGCGCTCCTGCTTTCAGGGTGATTTTTGACCCTGGGGGGCTGTATTTTGCCGCGTTGTCTGTCAAGATCCGGGCCACTTGCTTTAAGAGACCTGGGTCGCCCACCGCCTCTACCGGGGTATCGGGGGTGACTAGGTGGTACTGGTGGGCGCTGTCGATCATGATGGATTCGTCGTGGACCTCTTGGAGCATGGCCCCCAGATCAAACTTTGCACGTTCCAAGGAGATTTTGCCGATGTCTCCCCGGGCCAAGAAGAGGAGTTGTTCCACTAGACGCTGCATGTGGACAGACTCACTCTGGATCGCAGCAATGGACTCGGCGAGGACTCGCTCATCTTCTTTGCCCCAGCGGTCGAGCATGTTGACGTAGCCTTGGATCACCGCGATGGGTGTCCGGAGCTCGTGAGAGGCATCGGATACGAAGCGGGCCTGCTGGCGATAATTTTCCCGCATCTGCTCTAACAGGCTGTTTACCGCCTGTTCTAGCCCCGCTAGGTCACTGTCTCCCGTTTCTAAACGGTCGGCCTGGGTGGGGCTGATTTGGCTGATGGCGGTCTCTAGGTTTTGGTATTTCTCCTCCCCCAGACGGACGGCGGTGCTGAGCTTGTCGGCCGTCTCGGCCATTTCGTAGAGGGGCTTTATCCGGCGTCTGATTTGCCAGGTGCCGGCGCAAAGCTGCCAGAAGAGAATGGCACCCTGGAGGATGAATATGGGCTGATAGAGGAAGCGGAGCTCCCACCAAAGCCGCTCGAAATCTAAGATCAACTCCACTCCGCCGAGCTGATAGGCCACCACAGCAAAGAGGGTGAGGTCGAGCCAGAAAAATATCCAAAACAGTTTCCAAATCCAAAAGCGGTTGATCCGCCGGACCGCAGCGTCCAATTTTTGCGCCTGCTTCATTTTACTCATCTTTCACCACATATCCCACGCCTCGGATGGTCTTGATGAGCCTGACATCGAACTTGTCGTCGATTTTAGACCGCAGATAGCGGACATAGACATCTACCACATTGGTCTCGCCCATGTAGTCAAAACCCCAGACCCGCTCTAGGAGCGTGTCTCGGCCGAGGACGATGTTCTTGTTTTCCAAAAGGGTCTGGAGGAGGGCAAATTCCCGGCTGGTGAGCTCTACCGGAACCCCGTCATATTGAACTTCATGACGCTGAGGGGAGAGGGTCAGTTTGCCGGAGGTGAGGGTTGTATTGTCTGCCGACGCCACAGGGCCATCTGCCCCTCGCTTGCGCAGACAGAGCCGGATCCGGGCGAGGAGCTCCTCAATGGCGAAGGGTTTTGTGACATAATCGTCCGCCCCCATGTCGAGCCCGGAGACCTTGTCCATGACGGCATCCCGAGCTGTCAGCATAATCACGGGGACATCGGAAGATTTGCGGAGTCTGCGGAGTATTTCGCTCCCGTTTAGCCCCGGTAGCATGATGTCTAAGAGCACGAGGTCGTGGACCCCCGACTCCGCCAGTTCTAAGCCCTGGCGGCCGTCGGTGGCCTTTTCGACCTCGTAACCCTCGTAGTTTAATTCCAGTTCGAGAAAGCGGGCGATTTTCTCCTCGTCCTCGACGACCAAAATCTTGATTGCCATCGGGCACCTCCCGAGTTTTACTTCTTGTCCTCCTCGGACTCTTCTAGCTCTGCTTCTATTTCATCGAGCTCTTCTTCCAGTTCCTCAAGGGCCTCTTCAAAGTGTTCGACTAAGTCTTTGAACTCTTTTTTGATCTCGTCTTTGGTTCTCTTGAGGTCTTCTTTGACTCTCTGCGCATCTTCTTTGGTCTCTTCTTTGAACTCTTCTTTCACGGCCTCTGCCGCTGCAGTTGCCTTTGCCATGGCGTTGTTGATTTTCTCTTTCCCCAGCTCTGGGCCCGCGAACTTGTAGTGGAAGCCAAAGAACAGGCTCACGATGATGAGGGGAATGGCGACGTATGGAAGGAAGAGGAGAATCAGCACTAGGGCCGTGACCGGCAGGGAGAATTTCTTTTCCCCGTTTCGCTGAATGAGCAGGTGGTTCGTGTTCCCCTTGTGAATGATTCGGCCCACGAAGCTCATGAATTTCTCAAATCCGTCGCTCTTTTCTTTTTTTGCCTTTTTTCCTGTCCGCTGCTCTTCTTCCGTCTCTGGCCGTTTTGTGGAGTAGGCAGCGTCTTTTACTTTGCCCTCTTTCTCCAACATTACCACGGCGTCTAAGAGGTCCCAGTCGGAAGACTCTAGGGCCGATTTGGCCTCTTCGTAAGTTACACCTGTCTTTTCGCGCAGTTTTTCTACCATCTCAATGCGGTCCATGTGATCATCTCCTTGTTTTCTTTGTCTGTGTTGCTTGTGAGTATAGAATAGCAAGGACAGATTAGATGGCCATGTAGTGGAAATTAGAAATGGATTAGAGGTAGATTATATCTTTCTCTCCCCAGTTGCAGCTTTGGTTCCCTTCTTTTTCCTTTTGAAGTATGACAGGACTTCTTTTCTGTGCTGAAACACATGGACCAGGATGAGGCCGAGCCCAAGCCGGGCGGTGACTCCGTGGACTCTGCCGAAGATGGACAGGCCTTCTAGACCGATTTGTGGGCCTATGGCGAAAACGCCTGTCACAATAGAAATAGACCAGACAAGGATTAACAGCATGTCTGCTCTATATTTCCCGATTAGCCCTTGATTGATTTTCCTTTCGAGATAGACCTTTGTCATAGACCGGAGCCAGTTTCGGTGGAGGAGGACATGGGTCACAAAAAACAGCGCACAGACAGTCCCCACAACGAGATGGAAGGTGGGGTTCCCCTCCCAACGGAGAAAGGAGAAGACGAGGAAAACTGTCATACAGATATCTACCAGGAGTTTGGCGCGCCTGCCGCCGCCTTTGGATTTCATCACAATTACTCCTTTCGTGAAATGACTCAGAACAGCTCTAACGCCCGCAAAATGGTGAGGCCTGGTACAATGGTCAGCAGCGCCAGGGCGTTGGAGAGGACGAGGCAACTGGCGGCCGCGTCGCCATCGCCACCCATCTCCACCGCAATGTTATAGGTGGCTGTAGCTATGGGCGAGAGACCAAGCATGGCAATGATGGCGAGCTCCACACCCCGAAACCCTAGGAATACCGCCGGGGTAATAAACACGATGGGGACTATGACGTTCTTCATGGCCGCGCTCGCAATCGATAAACGGAAATTGCGCCGCACTTTCTCCATGCTGAGGGTTCCACCCACGCCGATGAGGGCGGCGGGGGCCGCCATGGCGGAGAGGGAAGCAAGACTGCGGTCCATCACCTCTGGCACGTATAGGTTGGAGAGGTTCGCGAGCAAGCTCACGAAGGTGGCAATTATGATGGGAACCTTGAGGGTCCCGATGACGACGCCTTTGAGTCGCTGTAGGCCGGAGATATCTTCCGATTGCCCTGTGACGATGAAGACGATGGCGGCCAAGATGGTATAAAAGGCCACTACAATTGGCATCATCAATGTCGCCTGGGGCATGGCCTCTTCCCCTAAGAGGACTACCACAACAGCCGCCGCTAAGACCAAGTAGTTGCTCCGATGCCCGGCCTGGACGAAGACAGCGAGTTTGCGCTTTTCTAAAAATCTCGCGCCGATCAGCCAGGAGAGTATGTAGATAATCAGAGTGCCAATCATGAAATAGCCCACCAGGCCGGGGTGAAAGACTGCGGCTAGGTCCGCGTTGTACAAATTCCGAAAGAGCGTGGCGGGGAAGAAAACGAAAAAGACCATCTTGTTGATGCCTACGAAAAACTGTGGACCCACCATCTTTATCTTGCCCGCAAACCAGCCGATGAACATGATAATGAAGAAAGGCACAACAGCGTTAAAACAGATTACAAATTGCTCCGTAAAGTGTTGCACGACCCAACTCCTCCCCTTTTTCCAGAAATGCGCCTGTAGATTGTATCATGTTTTCCCCAACTTATCTAGAGAGAGTTGTATCGACAGAAAGGAACTTTTCCTTTCGCGCTTACGTCTTTACAAGCTGGGGTGCACTTTCAGAATTTGGTTGAGATGTCCACAAACTCCATGTTATAATGAATAGACTCGAAAGATAGGAAGGAGAATATCTGTGAAAAAAGCTTTATCGACACTATCCCTCTTCTTGGTCGCTAGTTTATTGCTGACCTCCAGCTCTCTGCCGGCGATGGCCGCCCAAAGAGGCGAGACAGTACAGATTACTTTGGATGGCGAGGCTCTGCAATTTGATGTGCCGCCCCAACTTATAAATGGACGGACCATGGCGCCGATTCGGGCCATTTTTGAGGCCCTGGGTGCCGAAGTGGAATGGGACCAGGCAACTCGGACCGTCACGACCACTGCCGTAAACGGCGATGTCATCATCATGACCATCGGCAGCACCATACTCTATGTGAACGACGCACCTATCCAGATGGATGTGGCACCCCTTGAAACAGGCGGGCGCACCCTTGCCCCTGTGCGCTTCGTGGCCTATGCCATCGGAGTGGGGGTGGAGTGGGACCACGCGACTTGGACGGTTTTGCTCACCACAGACGGGGCGAGGGCACTTTCGAAATACAACATGCTCTTTGCGTTGGCCGATGCCTCCGGCATCGAAGTCCACGACTTTCAGTTCGACGACGCGGATATCATAGACTTAATCGGTCGTCCGCTGCCGGTGCCGATGGCTGGCATCATTGCCGCGCCAAGCACGCCTGGTCCACATCCGCTGGTCGTCGTCATGCATGGCAACGCGCTGGGGCAACCTGAGGTACAAGAGAATATCCGTGCTCGGGTTTACTCTGGATTTGACTACTTAGTACAACAACTGGCGGCGGAAGGTTATGTGGCGATCAGTTTCAATGTGAACATTGAATATTCTATTGATTATGGTGAGTCCATGTGGGGCGATTTTGCCTACCAAATCTTTGAGCTTCATTTGGAGCGGCTAGAAGAGGCGAATGCCGGTGAGGACGTGGGCCACGGCCTTGACCTTATTGGAATGATAGATTTTGACGAAATCCACATCATCGGCCACTCCAGGGGCGGGGAGAACGCCGATGTCTTTGTCCGCCGGGACCAAGCTGCGGGGCTAGAGCGAATTCACTCTATTATCCGCGTCGGGCCGACGATTGCCTATTATAGCGAAGAGCATGGAGATGCGCCGCACCCAGACATTCCCGTTGGCATCATCCTGCCGGAATTCGACGGCGACGTGCGCTTTCTCGACGGACAGCTCGTGTTTGACGAAGTGATGGCCGAGGCCAGAAATAGTTCCATTTTGTCCCTGGTTTATCTCCGGGGCGCAAATCATAACTGGTTCAACCGTTTCATTGCCGGAGATGACGCAGCGCGGTTTAGCGATTTCGCGATCAATCGAATCACAAGGGCGCAGCAGGAGGACTTCCTCATGCGCTACGCCGCGTCTTTCCTCGCAATGACATCCCAAAATCGGGCACCCTGGGGCGCGTTCAATGTCACTGAGCCGCAGCCGGTTACGATGTTTGGCCACAATGTAATCGCCTCCACTTATGTGTCGGGACTCAGAAGCGTGCTTGCGACCCCTGTCGCGGGCGTACCTGCCGCCGCTGCCACAGGCGCAGCCACGGCTACGTTCTATCTGCAAACCTGGGAGTGGGACTCGGAAGGCTTTTTCAATCACCCCGGAGTTTTATTCAGACCAGATTCGCGCCTGCCGCTTTATGATTTACAATGGACCGGCACAGACGGCGCAGTGACCTTCTCGCTGTTAGAGAGCGATTTCGCCGGACACACCGCCCTCTCGCTCTACGTGGCGATGGATTCTTCCAACGAGAAGAACCCGACAGGTGAAAACCAGGCCTTTACCGTCACGTTGACAGATACTTCCGGCGCTGAGCGGAGCGTTATCATCCCGCGGGGTACCAGCGCCCTCACTTGGCATCCCGGTATGGCGGAATACAATGAATGGGATAACACCTATTACTGGGCC
>Ga0131853_10011005_pt1 | contig 16543 bp, 11 predicted proteins | sample TergutLab28metaG_FD_92764 | JGI IMG/M metagenome (GOLD analysis project Ga0131853, IMG submission 92764) | Labiotermes labralis P1 segment gut microbial communities from Petit-Saut dam, French Guiana - Lab288 P1 (version 2) (version 2) | ecosystem: Host-associated > Arthropoda: Insects >...
CTCGGGGACATCAAGCCCCGCCTGTTTGAGAGTTACTTCATCACGAAAAACTTCTCTTGGTGTGCCGTCGAGAAGAATTTTGCCTGAGGACATGACAATTATTCTATCGGCTAATACGGCCTCATCCATGTGATGTGTTATTAAAATGATTGTGACACCTGACACATCACTTAACTTACGTATAACTTTCAAAACGACATCCCTGCCGCGTGGGTCGAGCATTGCTGTTGGCTCATCAAACACGATACACTCAGGCTCCATGGCAAGGACACCGGCTATTGCAATTCTTTGTTTCTGCCCACCGGACAGAAGGTGAGGAGCATGATTTCTAAACTCATACATGCCCACCATTTTCAGAGCCTCGTCAACCCGTCTGCGGATTTCCGCTGATGGATAGCCGAGATTTTCAGGCGCAAAAGCCACATCTTCCTCAACTACTGTTGCTACGATTTGATTGTCCGGGTTTTGAAACACCATGCCGACTCTTCGGCGGATTTCAAGAACAAGCTCATCATTTGCAGTATCTCTGCCGCAAACCAAAACTCTGCCGCCCTGAGGAAGCAATATGGCGTTGAAATGCTTTGCAAGGGTAGACTTACCTGAACCATTATGACCGATTATAGCGGTAAAAGTTCCTTTTTCTATCTCAAGATTCAGTCCATCCAAAACAACCATGGGCTCAGATGTCTCTGCCCCAAAGTATGAAAACTCAAGTTTTTCTGTTTTAATAATTGTTTCCAAAATACAGTCCTTCTCCGGTTAGGGATTGGTGCGTTAATTGTTATGAGCTTATGCGCCGGGAGTCCATCTGCAAGTTGCACCGCAGGGAAGCGCAAGACCGCTCGCCGTCACAGGCAGTCCAAGCTCACGGCTCTCCGCTGTTCCGCCGAGGATTGAGCGGGATATGTATGTAAGTGTTGAAGCAGACAGACCTGTTGTGTAGGAATTGATGAGCATAAACAGAGGATTATCGCTCAAAACCCCGGAACAGAGCTTTACAAAATCAAATAAAGAATCTTCAAGCTTCCAGACCTCGCCCGATGGCCCTCTGCCATATGATGGAGGATCCATTATAATTGCGTCATACTTACGCCCTCTGCGTATCTCACGCTCTACAAACTTTGCGCAATCATCGACAATCCAGCGGATTGGATTTTCTTCAAGCCCTGATAAATGTGCGTTTTCCTTGGCACGAGAAACCATGCCCTTTGCGGCATCTACATGGCAGACGCTTGCGCCTGCGGCCGCTGCAGCTACTGTGGCGGCGCCTGTGTATGCAAAGAGATTGAGCACGCTTATTTGCCGATTTGCTGATTTAATTTTCTCCGCAATGTAGTCCCAGTTTACAGCCTGTTCCGGAAAAAGCCCGGTATGCTTAAAATTCATCAGACCGACGCTAAATCTAAGATTATCATAGCCAACAGTCCATCTGTCAGGAACCTTAGACCTTTCCCAATGCCCGCCGCCCGATTGAGAGCGTCTGTATTCGGCATCGGCTCTAAACCAACCCGGATGCTCCTTTGGAGTATGCCATATAGCCTGAGGGTCAGGACGAACCAAGACAAAATCCCCCCACCGCTCCAGCTTTTCGCCATCAGAGCAGTCGAGGAGCTCATAATCTTTCCACTTATCCGCAAGCCACATAAACAAGCACTCCATAAAAACCTAGTAAAACCGATTAATTATACCAAAAGGCGGCATCTAAGTCAATTTTTGGGGAGATGCTTCAATTTTCGGGGAAAGTTCAGTTTTACTTTCCCAAAAAAGCAGACAACGACCGACCAACCGAGGAGTTATAAAAACTCCGACATACTGGACAAAGTTGAAAAAATAGCGTATAATTCCATTATAACGGAATTGGGAGGGGTGCCCCTATGATTAATAGACCTACCTACATAAATCAAATTATTCCACTGATTGATAGGGATTTAGTTAAAGTATTAGTTGGCTTTCGCCGGTCGGGAAAATCTATTTTGCTTGCATTAATCAAACAATATCTCATAGAAAATGGGAGAGATGAAAGTCAATTCATCTCAATTAACTTTGAAGATTTTGCGTATTATGAGTATCGTGATGCAATGCGCTTGCATGAATATGTTAAGTCACTTATAACTGATAAAACAAAAAAGACATACCTCTTTTTTGATGAGATACAAGAAGTGGTCGGCTTTGAGAAAGCAATCAACTCATTGCGGGTCAGTGAAAATGTTGATATTTACATAACCGGCTCAAATGCAAATCTGTTATCCGGAGAACTTGCGACATACCTAGCGGGTCGTTGCTATCAAATAACTGTATTCCCATTTAGCTTTAATGAGTATCTTTGCGCAAAAGGCTGTGACGATAAAGAACAGGCTGCAAAGCTGTTTCTCGAGTACATTGATGATGGCGCAATGCCCTTCACTGCTGTGGAAAATGTGGCGAAACAAATAAAAATTAATTATCTGAGAGATATCTACAATTCCGTTGTGCTCAAGGATATTGTTGAGAGAAACAAGGTCAGAGATGCTGAATTACTGGAAAGGACAATTCAATTTGCACTTTCAAATGCAGGACAAATTTTTTCTGCGACAAGTATTTCAAACTATCTGAAAAGTCAGAACAGAAAAGGAAAAACTGATACCTTGCTCAATTATCTAAGTTACTGCAAAGATGCTTTTTTGCTCTATCCATTAAAACGAAATGATTTGCGAGGCAAGAAGATATTCTCGACCAATGAAAAATACTTTGTGGTTGACCATGGTCTTCGCAATGCCATGATTGGCAGAGCAAGGGAAGATATACAGCAAGTCCTTGAGAATATAATCGCAATGGAGGCAATCAGGCGAGGTTACAATACGACTGTTGGCTATATAAATAATTGTGAAATTGACTTTGTGCTTGAGAAGGGTGACGAGAAGCTCTACATTCAAGTAACGTATTTGCTATCTTCTGATAAAACCATTGAGAGAGAATTTAGACCACTGCTTGCCATTGCTGACAACTTTAGAAAGATTGTCGTTTCACTGGACCCAATTTTACAGCCACAAAAGGGGATAGAGCATAAACGAATTGAGGAGTTTTTGCTGGAAGATGACTGGTTTCGATCAGAAAATTAGATTTCCTCTTGCCATAACTATCCACTTGCGACATATTTATTGGGGGACGCAAAGACACTTTACTATATAAGTGGACACACTGTTGTCGTGTTGCCATGCTATAATCGAAGCATAACATAAATTTTGGAGGGTTTATTCATGATTGAATCAAGATGCGGTATTAAATGCAGCAAATGCAAGTACAAAAAAGAAGTCGGATGTAAAGGTTGCACTAACATAGACAAGCCTTTTTGGGGTGACTCTTGCGACGTAAAATCCTGCTGCGAGGGGCGTGGGCTTGAATATTGCGGACAATGCCCGGAGTTTCCATGCGAAACACTAAAGAGTATGTCATTTGCCGAAGAGGAAGGCGATAACGGCTTGCGAATTGAAAACTGCCGTGTGTGGCGCACAAAGGAACAAGCGATAGTTGCAAGGGCAAGTGAGTTAATAAACTCGCGGACGGACTACATTGGCGATGGCATGGAAGGTTGGGCGACTTTATCGCTAATTGACGAAAACGGTTACCCCACATCGTCTACCATGACAATCTCAAAGGCAGACGGCATAAACTGGATTAGCTTTCTATCTGACACCAATGGGAGAAAAGCGAAAAGGGTTGCCACATCAAACAAAGCCTGTGTTTGCATTTCATCAAGCGAATATCACTTGTCGTTGACAGGCACGGTAGAAATCATAACCGACCCTGAAATCAAAAAGGAACATTGGCAAGAAGTGATTACAAAGCACTACGGTGCTACTTGCTTAGACCAGGATTGGGCTGTTTTCCGCTTTACCACAGAAACATACAACCTCTTCTTTGCTTCTGACGATACGGAAATAAGGGGCAGGCTGAAAGAATCGGAGGGTTTCCAATCGCAAAAAATTGTGCCCATGATGTTGTATGCAGGCAAGGCGAATGAAGCCATTGATTTGTACGTAAAGGCTTTTGGCGCAGTCGTTTTAGAAAAGCTGACTTACGCCGATATGCACCCTGCTGATATGGAAAGCGAAGCAAAAGACGAACATAAGGGATTTGTCGGCTACTCGGAAGTTTTAATAGGCGAACAAATTATTTCACTATGTGATGATTCTGAAGCATTTGATAATCGCACGGAAATGTCGGGCAATGTGTATCTTGTTGATTTACTGGTGCATTTTGATTCGGACGAAGAACTAAAAACGACATACGATATATTAGCCGAGGGCGGCACAGTTACTACTCCGCTTGAAAGTCAAACATATTGCTCTTTGACTTGTGCTTTAATTGATAAATTTGGCGGTCGCTGGCAGTTAATGAGCGGGTACAACGGATAACACAAGTGTAAAAGCAAACAACTAAATAAAAAAATAAATCCTCACTTCAATCCACAACCGGACAAAGTGAGGATTTTTCATTTCACCGAAAAGAGAGCATAAAGGGCTGTGAAATTGGCGTTGACTGGGCAATCATTAAAATGAAAGCAACAATCCACAAAATTCCAAGAGTACACTGATGATGGTGCAATGCCTTTCACTGGACCCAATTTTACAGCCACAAAAGGGGATAGAGCATAAATGAAGTGAGGAGTTTTTGCTAGAAGATGACTGGTTTTGGGCAATACATTATACCACAAAGAATTATTCTTGACAGAATAATTCTTTGTGGTATAATGTTCCCTAGGAGGTGTTCCCTATGAAAAGATTTGTAAACCGTGAGCGTGAGCTAGACGTGCTAGAAGAACAATATGCCGCCGATGGTGCATCTCTTGTGGTGCTCTACGGTCGTCGCCGTGTGGGTAAGACTACTCTGATTAACGAGTTTATCAAAGATAAAAAAGCCATGTATTTTCTGGCCAACGAAGAAAACGAAACGCTCAGCATGAAGAATTTTATAGAAGTTCTTTCTGAGTATACAGGGCAAGAGTACCTGAAAAACGCATCGTTTGAAAGCTGGAAAGACTTATTTGAGATTTTTCGGAAGCACGATCCCGGCACGAAAAAACTACTCGTGATTGATGAGCTGCCCTATATGGTGAACGCCAATTCGGCGTTTCCATCTATTCTGCAATGGGTCTGGGATACATGGCTTATAAAGGAACACGTCATGCTAATCTTGTGTGGATCACTTATTCACATGATGGAAAAGCACGCCTTGAATTATAGCAGTCCGCTCTATGGGCGGCGCACGGGGCAGATTAAGTTAAAGCAGATTGACTTCCTGAACTACAATCAGTTTTATAAGGATATGCCTTACCGTGATTTAGTGGAACATTACGCCGTCACCGGTGGTGTTCCGAAGTATATAGAACTCTTTGATAGAAAAAAGAGCCTCTTCCACGAAATAGATTGTCGGATGTTATCACCGGAAGGCTTGCTGTTTGAAGAGCCGGAGTTCTTGCTCCGCCGTGAGGTAGGTGAAATTGGCAGTTATTTCTCCATCATAAAAAGCATTGCGGCAGGCAATCGGAAGCCTGGAAAAATCAGCACAGACATCGGTATTAAACAAACGAGCCTCCCAAAATATTTGAAAACGCTGATTGACTTAGATATCTTGGAGCGCGAGGTTCCCGTGACGGAGAACAACCCTGAGAAAAGCAAGATGAGCCTATACCAGATTAAGGATAACTTCATTCGCTTCTGGTTCCGCTTTGTTTATCCGGAGCGAGCGCGGATAGAACTTGGTCAATCTGACTTTGTGTTGGAGAAAATCAAAGCCAATTTCATTGACAGCCATGTGGCGCACATTTATGAGACTGTCTGCCGCAGTGAGCTGTGGCGGCTTGCTATGGCGGATGAGTTACAGTTTAACAAGTTGGGACGTTGGTGGAACAGCAAAGAAGAAATCGACATCGTGGCGCTAGATAGCACCGGCGACAGCATCGTTTTTGCAGAATGTAAGTATTGCACACAGCCAACAGACGCTGATGTGTTTTATGACCTTTTGCGCAAGAAAGAGCTTGTGCCGTGGAATAAAGAGAAGCGACAAGAGAAATTTGTCCTGTTTTCCATAAGTGGCTTTACTGATAGGCTAATCGGATTGGCGAGAGGGTGCGATGATTTGCTACTTGTTGGCGGAGATGGGAAGTTGATATAAGAGCAATAGTACTCCGTTTTTGAAATAATTGCGCAAAGATTGTGGCAGGTTTATTTGCCTGACTAGGCGAAAAATCGTAATAATACCACTGGTCTTTCAAGGTTTTTCAACGAAGTCAGGCGGATGAAGATGCCGCAAGATTTGGGTAGTTATTTTGAAAATGGAGTACTAGCAACCACTTGGCGGAAGTCTATTGTTTTTTGCTCGCTATTGTGTATAATTGAGAAAACACATTAACAAAAACTCGCTTTTTACAGCCCGAAAAACCCGAAAGGAGCTGTCATATTATGCTAAAAGAAAAATTTCAAAACCATTTTGCAAATATTGGTGTTGCACTGGTTGTCCTAATGTCTCTTTTAATATTTGCAGCATCTTTTTTTCCCATAACAAGACTGCATGATATGATTTTCTATGCAGAGATTAACCTCTTTGTTCAGCGCATAATCTCGCTTACACTAATTTTGATTGCATGGAATCTCCACATGCGAAAAAGAATTGCATGGACAATTTGCATAGCCCTGCTTTCAGGCAGAATTTTTCTAAATGTCGTGCTTCATCATCATGTAATAAGCCTGATTGCCATGATTTTTGAAGTTCTTGCGCTTGCACTGCTCCTACTCAGCTACAATAGGTTTAACAGACCCTCGGACAGATTATCAGTAAAACGGTCGGTTTTGACTGCGGCAATAGGACTGATAGCTGTGCTCACAGGTGCTGCGATAGGACGCTTTAGCCTAAGCCTTCATGCCGGAGAGAGAATATCTTTCACAGACAGCCTAATGGAAACAATTGGTATAATATTTGGTGAAAATGTTGACTTTCCGGCTTATGACAGATTTATCCTATACTTTGTATGGGCATGCGTCGTTGCAAGCGTGGTTTTGATTTTACACTCGGCGATAATAAGCAAAATGAAAACAGACGAAGAAAAAGCGCAGGCACGTGAACTGGTCTTAAAATATGGGCAAAATTCGGCATCTTATTTGGTCTTGGAAGATGACAAGACACTTTTCCTTGGCAAGGAAGTGCCGGGCGTGATTGCCTATGGTGTTGTAGGAAATGTTGTAACAGTCTGCGGAGACCCTGTCTGCGACCCGGAGCATTTTGTTCAGTTTCTGTCTGAATTTCGCAGTTTTTGTTTAAGTTGCTCTTACCAGTGCGTCTTTATAGGCACAACAGATGCTTTCTTAAAACAATATGAAATGATGGGATATAGCCACATCAAGGCAGGGGAAGAAGCGCGGTTTTCTCTGGGTGACTATGGGCTGGCAGGTGGCAAGATGCAAAAAATGCGTGCGCTTATTAATCATGCAAACAAGGAAGTTACAACTCATGAATACAACCCGCACAAAGGAAAATGTGAGCAAATCGAAAAGGAAATAAATGAAGTCTCCGAGGCCTGGCTTGAGGGCAAAAAAAGTGGCCAACTAGGCTTCTCCGTCGGCGGAGTTAACCTTGATGACCCTATGGACCGCAGATATTTTTACGCAAGAAATGCAGAAGGGAAGATAGTTGCTTTTAATGTTTTCCTACCATTTAATAATTTTGACGGCTATCTTGCCGACGTAACACGACGAATCCCTCATGCGCCCGGAGGAGTTACGGAAAAGCTTATATACGACGGCTTTATGACATTCAAAGACGAGGGTGCTCACTGGGGAAGCATGGGGCTTGCCTCTCTTGCCAATGTCAGAGAAGAGGACGGAAAAGATGACCTGTCGGTAAAGTTTTTGGAATTTGTATACGAAAAATGTAATGGCTTTTATGGATTTAAGGATTTGCACCATGCAAAGGAGAAATACAACCCAACGCAGTGGTCTCCGGGGTATTTTGTGTTCTCAACAAAAACAATTACACCCGAAATCGCATACGCTGTAGTCGCAATACAAAACAACGGAGGAATCAAGGACTTTCTGCTGTCAAATGTCAAAAAACAGTTTGGCAAGGATAGTAAGGATGAAAAGGACGGCGGGAATAACAAGGAAGGGTAAATTCTGTGCTATCGCAACCCTATATCCATTGTTGCATATGCATTTAGATCCATTCCGGCAGTATTTCCGGATAGATACTCATAATACCCCTGGCACCCAATCATTGCCGCATTGTCTCCGCAGAGATTTAGCGGCGGGATATACAGCTCATAGCCGCCGTCTTCGGCGGCTTTTAGAAAATCGGCGCGAATACGTGAATTTGCGGCGACACCGCCTGCAATTGCAATTTTACTGCGGGAAAATTCTTTAGCGGCTGACATTACACGAGGCACAAGAATATCACTGATCGCTAATGAAAAAGATGCGGCAAGAGAAGGCATATCTATGCTCTCGCCTTTTTGCTCGGAATTATGCACAAGATTTACAACCGCGGTTTTTAATCCCGAAAAGGACATATCATAAGGAGAGCCGTCGATTCTTGGGCGTGGGAAAGCATATAAGTTCTCATTTCCACCTTGGCTAAGCTTGTCAAGTATCGGCCCTCCGGGATAGCCTAGGCCTAGCACCCTTGCGGCCTTGTCAAAACATTCGCCTGCGGCATCATCACGAGATTTACCGACTATGTTTATATCTGTGTAATCTCTTACATCTGCAATAAGACTGGTGCCACCGGAAGCGACCATGCACAAAAATGGGGGTTCAAGCTCCGAAAAGGCTATGTAATTTGCAGCGATATGACCCCTTATATGATGCACAGGTATGAGTGGGATATTTAGAGCCATTGCCAGAGCCTTTGCAAAATTTACACCGACAAGAAGCGCACCTATAAGACCGGGAGCATAGGTCACTGCGATGGCATCAATTTCGCTTTTTGCAATATTAGCATTCTTGACGGCAAGTTCAGTCAGCTTGCCTATTTTTGCAACGTGATTCCTCGATGCGATTTCCGGCACAACACCGCCATAAAGTGCGTGCATATCCGCTTGAGAAAAAACTTCACTTGATAAAACCTCACGTCCATTGCGTGTTACCGCAACGGCGGTCTCGTCACATGAAGTTTCTATTGCTAAAATAATCATTTCGCCTCTACCAATCTAATAACTATTTACCACAGACTATCAACAACTCGGACTAAACACCTCTTGACATCTCAACAGCATCTTCCGTGGGGGCGGTGTAATAATCTTTGCGTATTCTGACTAAACGGAAGTGATGTTTATTATAAAAGGATATGGCCGCCTCATTGCTCTTGCGTACCTCAAGAAAAATCGACGTTACTTTGTTACTGCGGGCATGTTCAAACATGGCGCCTAAAAGCTCGTCGGCGATACCCTGACGGCGGACATTTTTTTTCACAACAATTTGAAGAAGTTCTCCCGTATCAACAACACTGCGCATTATAATGAAACCTAAGTTGTGATTATCGGAGCGTGCTATTGCAAAAAAGGTGTCGCAATTATAAATTTCGCTCAGAAGTGAGCCATGTGTCCAAGGCGGGGAAAATTCCTCTTGTTCAACTTCCAAAATCCAAGGCATATCGCTCTCGGAAGCGGGGGTTATCTCAAAATCCGAAAAGATGCTCGCAGAATTATAAGGGTTATTTAACATCATGCCAACTCTTTCCCCAACTAGTGTCTGCGGTGAGAGGAACAGATAGTGTGACGGCATTTTCCATTTCTTCACGCAAAATTAAGCTTACCGCTTCCGCTTCACTCTCGGGGCATTCCACGATTAGCTCATCATGGACTTGCAAAATCAGGCGGGCTTTTAGCTTTTCTGTGTGCAGACGGTTAAAAACATTAATCATTGCGATTTTTATGATATCTGCGGCAGTGCCTTGAATAGGCATGTTCAGCGCAACCCTTTCGCCAAATGAGCGGGTGTTAAAATTTGCTGATTTTAGCTCCGGAAGATATCTTCTCCGACCAAAAAGCGTAGAGACATAGCCCAGTTTTTTTGCACTGTCAACTATATCTTTCATATATGCTCTGACGCCGGAATAATTTTCAAGATAGCTGTCTATGTATTCCTTTGCTTCCTTTGGATAAACGCCTATATCATTTGCCAGAGAAAAAGCGGATATCCCATAGACTATTCCAAAATTGACAGCCTTTGCACTAAACCGCTGTTGCGCAGTGACCTTATCTAGGGGCACACCAAAAACTTGCGATGCCGTGACGGAATGAATGTCATCAGCACGCTTAAAAGCGGAAATCATTACAGGGTCTTGTGATATGTGGGCAAGCAGACGAAGCTCAATCTGTGAATAGTCCGCACCTACCAAGACCATTCCCTCTCCGGCGACAAACATTTTGCGAAGCTCGCCGCCTATGGCCTTTCTCACCGGTATATTTTGCAAGTTAGGCTCTGTTGAGGATAAACGCCCCGTAGCCGTAATAGTCATTCCAAAGCGTGTGTGAATACGACCGTCTGAGCCAATGACCTTGAGAAGACCGTCAGCATAAGTAGATTTGAGCTTTGCAAGCTCTCGAAAATCCTTTATATGGTTTATTATAGGGTGCGCTCCGGTCAAAGAATCGAGCACCTCAATATTTGTCGAATATCCTGTTTTTGTTTTCTTGGGGGTGGGTAGCATGAGTTTTTCAAAAAGAATGACACCGAGTTGCTTTGGGGAGTTTATGTTAAAAGTTTCGCCCGCATATTCGTAGATTTTAGCCTCAGATATAGAGATACTCTCCGCAAGAACCTTGCCAAACTCAACAAGAGCGTCCCTATCAACGAGAAAACCCTCCTGTTCCATGCTTGCCAAAACATTACATAAGGGCATCTCAACGCCATAATATAGTCCCTTGTAGGCAACTAAATCATCGGAACTTGGCGCACCCTCTCCGCCACTGCAAGAATCGGCAGTCCCAAAGGTGTGCTTACCGAACAAGTCCGCACCGACAGTCTCAAGCCCAAGTTCATCAAGTTTTGAGCCTAATGCACCATGTAGCAATGAAATGGCATATGCGTCCTCGGCAAGAGAAGCACTCGCATCGCCAAGCAATGATAACTGGCCGTCGTCTTCGCTTTCTTGATTAATGGAATAGCCGCAATAACGCTCAGCGATTCGCTCAAGAGTGTAATTGCTGTCGGTGGGAGAAAGCAGATAAGCGGCCAGAGCTGTATCAAAAACCCAGCCACCAGAAAAAATCCCGCGCTCAAGACATGTGCGTATTATATCCTTCACATCATGCCCGACTTTTTTGACGCTACCGCCTAAAAGCTCTGACAATATATCATCAAAATTTTCTGTAGCTTCTCGGCGCAACAAATAAACAGTGTTTTCCGTAGAACCGTCACTTGCAAAACACACGCAGGCACTGTCAAAATATTCAATATCAAGTGAAATCGCAACACTCTCAGTGGCCTTTGCCCTTTTAATCAGCTCGGCGCAATCGGCAGAGGAATGAACATCTACAGTCGTAGGACGTGCGTATGCACACTCGCCGGACTTAAGAGGCGGTGTCAGACCAAATTCTTTTATAAACCTTGTAAAGCCAAGTTTTTTGAAAAGCTCATACAGCCTATCATTGTCCGGGGCATGTCGAATACAGTCACCGGGGTTAATTTCGATTGGAGCATCAAGAGAAATGGCGGCCAGCTCATAAGATAAATCGGCATCTTCACGCCCGTCTGCGAGTTTTTTTCTCACAGAATCCTTTATATCAAGCTCCTCGAGATTAGAAAAAATATAATCAATACCCCCAAAACGCTGCACAAGATTAAGCGCAGTCTTTTCGCCTACTCCGGCTACACCGGGTATATTATCAGAAGAATCGCCCATCAAAGCCTTTAGGTCAACCATTTTTTTAGGCTCAAAGCCATACTCTTCAAAAAAAGCCTCGGGGGTGTAGTTTTTTGTTTCAGTCTGCCCCATTCTGGTTTTGATGTTTTTTACCTTTGTGCGGTCGGTAACAAGTTGCAAGGCATCTTTGTCACCGGTGACTATAACGCAATCGCAGTTCCCGGCTTCACAATTTTTTGCAAGCGTGCCGAGCAAATCGTCAGCTTCCCAACCCTCAAGCTCATAACGCCTTATATTCATAGCGTCGAGTACCTCTTTTAGAATTGGCATTTGCATGGCAAGGTCATCAGGCATACCTGTACGGTGTGCCTTGTATTTATCATATCGCCCATGACGAAATGTCGGTGTACGTGTATCAAAGGCTACACACAGCGCATCGGGAGATTCTTCATTTAGGAGTTTTTGAAGTATAGAAATGAATCCGTAAACAGCATTTGTCGGCGTACCATCACTTGCCGAAAGATGCCGAACACCGTAAAATGCACGGTTTACAATGCTGTTTCCATCTAATGTTAAAAGTTTCACTCTAGTACTCCGTTCCTCAAAACAACTGTCAAAATATTACGGTAGAGTTAGTCTCTATCGCCGGAAGCTTCCCCCATATCAACATATACAGCCGACAAGAAGAGTTCATCTCTTGCTTCAAATCTGGCGTGGCCATCATATCTCTCGGCTACAGCTTGAACAGATGATAGACCGATGCCCTCGCCGTCACGCTTAGTCGAATAAAACAGGTCGCCCCACTGCTTATAATTGCCGTCAAAGCTATTTTCCATTGTAAATGTGAGAGTATTGTCCTGAACATAACTAAACAAACGTATAAACCGCTTATCCTTAGGTAAAGTGCGGCAAGCTTCAACTGCATTTTCCAAGAGATTTCCGACGATGACACACAGATCGCTCTCTTTCACCCCGCCTGCATTTGCAGGAACATTTAGCTTCATAGTTGTGCTCACACCGTCATTTTTAGCAAATGTCAAATAGTGGTTTACGATGGCATTTACTGCATAGTTTTCACAGAAAAACTTACCCTTTGTAGAGCTTAGCCCGATTTCCATACCTTCCAGATATCCCTTGATGCCGGAGATATTATCAGACTGCACATACTCATTTATAACAGCCAGGTGATGCTTCATGTCATGGCGCATAAATCTGGTAGTTTCAACATTTTCCATAATCCTGCCAAATTGCTCACGCTGAAAGTCAAGCTGATTGTCTGCGATTACCTGCTGTGCCGCACGGCGGGCGGTATCTGTGTTTGTTTCCAAAATCAGCCTTGATGTAGCGATAATCAGCGAAGAAGACGTAAACAAGGAAAACACAAGAATATAGTTATGATTTAGATATCCCAACACATCCGGAAGCACCTCGCCGCTGAGCAGAAAATCATAGACTGCGCCGTGAAGCAAAATAAGAAAACCGAACAGGAAAACAAATTGCTCAGGGTTAAACACACGCCACTTTATAACAAGACGTATAACACTATAGATGACTATCAAGGCAAACACGCCGGCAAAAGCGAGAGATATGTAGGGCAGTATATAATCGCTAAGTACCAGAGATGCGATGATAATCAAACCCATCAAAACTGCGCAAGCACGTAAAAACCACCCCTGCAAAACTCCGGGAAAAAGTTTATGAAAAATGCCTATATATAGGAAGGTGATAATGGGTATAAACGAAATAGACATTGAGAAAGCTGTTGTGCGCTCAATGCCGGGGACAATGTCAAGATGCACAAAATACGGATGAACCAACCAAAAAAGGCTTACAAATACAAACAGCAGATTTGCCTTGAAATTTCTGAGAACCAGGAATAAAGCAAGATGCACAAGAAATAACGCCAGAAAACTGCCGGTGGCAATCATCGGTGAAAAAATCACCGAAAGAAAAAGGCCGCTTGGACGTGAGCCGGATGGGAAAAGCGGCATGAGGTGGGGCTCTAAGAAATAGTACAACACAAGAAATACGGGTAGCGCAATTAGTGGCAGCCAGTTGCCTCTGTTTGGTCTGTTTGAATCATGCTTCATTTCGTCTCTCCCGGTAGAAGTATTTGCAGTGTTAGGCGCAAAGAATTTGAGTAGTAAAGGGTGTAAAATGTCAAGGTGGTGCAGATGTCGGGAAATATATCCGGCGACACTTTAACGCTATGCACCAAACAATATCCTACCACATACTAAGGCGTATGTCATGCAAAAAAAGTAAACACTAATCTAAAAATCTAAAAAAGTTCGCCCTAAATGAATATTATTCAAAAACAAATGGATAATATTCAAAGCAGGTAAACAGGGAGCTTTGCCGGATATCAACATGTTGACGGAACAAAACGACTAAGAGAACAAGAAATTGTATATTTTTCTATAAAAAGAGTGTTGCATAAATATACAACATCTGATATAATTCTGTAACAAAACAGCGGAGGAATCAGTTTTTCATGAAACCAAAAATCTTTATTGACGGCCGAGAGGGGACTACAGGTCTTCAGATATATGACAGACTTGGCAGCAGAAATGACATTGATTTACTCATTATTGATGAAGCAAAACGCAAAGATGAAAATGAGAGAAAAAGACTTATTAACGCCGCAGATTTGGTATTTTTATGCTTGCCTGATGATGCCGCCCGACAAGCCATTTCCCTTTTGGAAAATGATAGAGTACGCATAATAGATGCCTCAACCGCCCATAGGATAAACCCAAACTGGGTTTACGGATTTCCGGAACTGTCAAAAAAGCAACGGAAAAAAATCTCAAAAGCGCATCTTGTTGCAAACCCCGGTTGTCATGCTACGGGCATAATAGCCTCCGTATATCCGCTTATAGCAAACGAGACTTTATCGCAGGACTACCCGCTTACATGTCTGTCCCTGACAGGTTTTTCAGGAGGCGGAAAGACTATGATAAATGACTATGAGCATGAAAAAACGCCTGATATGTACGCTCCGAGAATGTATGGGCTTGACTTAAAACATAAGCACCTCCCGGAGATAATATCCATGACAGGGCTCTTTAGACCGCCGGTGTTTTGCCCGATTGTAGATGACTATTACAGCGGAATTGCAACAACAATAAGCTTGCATAACCATATGCTAAAAAATAACCCAACCGCATCAGACATTCATGAGATGCTTTCAAATTATTATGAACAACAAAGATTTGTGACCGTATCGCCGAAACTTGGGAGCGGGACGTTAGAGAGCAACTGGGGTGTAGGGACAAACATGATGGAGCTGACCGTCAGCGGAAATGAAAACCTTACAATTGTGACCGCACGATTTGATAACCTCGGAAAGGGTGCCTCAGGTGCGGCGATACAAAATATGAATATTATGCTGGGCATGGCAGAGGGAGAAGGATTATGAAATTTATAGATGGCGGAGTCTGCGCCGCTCAAGGCTTTAAGGCATCGGGGATACATGTAGGAGTAAAAACCCACAACACCGAAAAAAAAGACTTAGCACTTATAGTCGCTGACTGTGAGTGCAATGCGGCAGCGGTTTACACAAAAAATGTTGTAAAAGCCGCACCCATTTATGTGACAAAAGAAAACTTGAAAAACGGCAAGGCTCGTGTTGTATTTGCAAATAGTGGAAATGCCAATGCCTGCGCACCAAATGGTGAAGAAAATGCCATGCGCATGTGCAAAGCCGTTGCGCTTGAACTTGGATTTAGAGCAGATGAAGTTATAGTCGCATCTACCGGGGTAATAGGGCAACCTCTGCCTATAGACACCATTGAAAAAGGCGTGCAAAAACTCGTTTCACAACTCTCATCTAGCGGCTCACAAGATGCGGCGGCGGCAATTATGACAACGGATTTGACAATGAAAGAACTCGCTGTGGAATTTCAGATTGACGGCAAAACAGTCAAAATAGGCGGCATTGCAAAGGGTAGCGGAATGATTCACCCGAACATGGGTACAATGCTTGCCTTTTTAACAACAGACTGTGCCATTAGCTCAGAAATGATTCAAAAAGCACTAATAGACACAACGAGAGTGAGTTTTAATCGTGTTTCGGTTGACGGCGATTCATCTACAAATGACATGCTCTCACTTATTGCCGGCGGACTGGCGGGAAATGCTGAAATAACTTATGCAAGCGAAGGATATACTAAATTTTGTCAGGCTCTAAATGCGCTATGCGTAGAGCTTGCAAAAATGATTGCCGCCGATGGCGAAGGAGCAACCCACCTCATAACCTGCACAGTGAGCGGAGCGAGAAGCGAACAAGACGCAGAAGATATATCCAAGTCAGTAATATCCTCATCACTTACAAAAGCGGCAATTTTTGGAGCAGATGCAAACTGGGGGCGTGTGCTCTGTGCAATGGGATATTCCGGAGTAGAATTTAATCCGGACAAAGTAGATGTTGCATTTGAATCTACAGCGGGAAAAATCTTGGTTTGCAAAAATGGACGAGGACTTGATTTCGACGAAACACTCGCAAAAAAGGTATTAACACCGCATGATATAACGATTGCAATAACAATCGGTGAGGGCGAGGCTGAGTGCACCTGCTGGGGTTGTGACCTGACATACGATTATGTAAAAATAAACGGCGACTACAGGTCATAAGGGGAGAAGAATATGCCAAATAATAATCATGAACGTGCTCAAACGCTTGTTGAAGCACTTCCATACATACAAA
>Ga0131853_10011006_pt1 | contig 16542 bp, 7 predicted proteins | sample TergutLab28metaG_FD_92764 | JGI IMG/M metagenome (GOLD analysis project Ga0131853, IMG submission 92764) | Labiotermes labralis P1 segment gut microbial communities from Petit-Saut dam, French Guiana - Lab288 P1 (version 2) (version 2) | ecosystem: Host-associated > Arthropoda: Insects >...
CTGACCACGTGACACCCCTCTATCCGCAAAAGTTGGCACTAACTTCGCCGACCGGCGGCGGCCGCTCTGTCGGTATAGTTCGCGTGCGGACTAAGGCCACGGAGTTTAGTTTTATATGTGCATTTGTTGGTGCGTTAATCACATAAATTACAGGGGGGGGGGGCACGGTGCAAAGATAAAGATATATATCTACCACTTTACTTTACCAAGCAGCACAATAATTATTATTATGTGACATAGAACTTCTGTTTACATTGTCGTATGGAAGTGTGTTATATTTTCAGTAATAAAATGTATTTCTCTATTATATTTTATGTGTTTGCAAATAAAGTAATTACGTTTCGAATTTTTTTTTAATCATTTTGTTTCGTGTTTCTGAAATATGATCGCGGCCCGATATGCAAAGGTAGAAGGGCCGCATTATGGGCATTGTTGGTGTAGTCGACTGCCGTTACAATCTTTGTTGCTCTGTATTGTGTGCATAGAAGGAAACAGCCGGCCTGCCCTATGGTTTTCTCTTCCCAAATTCTGCGTCAGATACACTCCACGGACAAGCGTAGAACCGTGTGAGACATTTTACGTTAAGCTAAGTGTGAATAACACTTTAGTCACATGCGTTTACACTAGTCAGTTTTTTTTTTGTGCATTCCTTTCACTAGATACCAACCTTATTCTTATTGCTTGCTATTCTCCATTTCTGTCTAATTCTTTTCAATCGGCCGCTACGACGAATTGTTCAGGTTTCACACAAGGCAGTGAAGTTTGCCTCTAGGGACATTCCTGAGCAATATAGGTCTATAACCTTGAGGCAGCTGGCCTCATTTTCAATGGTTGAAAGATTTGATGGTTCGGTGATTCTTACTGACTCAGTCAAGCACGAAACCCGGCGGAAGAATAAAGAAGTTTAGAAGTTGTTGGTTGTAACAAGAAAAAGGAATTCTTTTTCAGATTTCCATCGAGTCCATTTCTTTTATAAGGCCGGGAGCAAGAAGCCAGGTTATCTGAGAGAGAGAGAGAGAGAGAGAGAGAGAGAGATGTGAATACCAACTCGCCAAGGAATGTTATACATCAGCTGTTTTTTAAAATTGATTTGTCATTCAGCAAGTCACTTCATATTTAACAGTTAATATTGCTCATATTAAACTTGGAAAATTGTATGTAGTCAAACACAACTGTGTCACATGAGGTGTATTTAATGTCTATATAATGGACAGCTACCTTACTATAAGCATGCACGCGCACCACGTGCACGTGCATGCTTATAGTAAGATCATAAGTTCCGCTAAGACAACCTGAAGATGGTCAGTACAGGCCGAAACATGTAGTTGTCCATTATATAGTCGTTAAATACACCTCATGTGACACAGTTGTATTTGACTACATACAATTTTCCAAGTTTCACACACACAACGGGGATGACACACTTCCTAGCTCATATTAAAGCCTGCCCTGCTACGTGTTTAAGGTTAATCTCAGTGTCATCCGAAATTCAAGGTTATCACGGATTCTTCTGAGCAAGAAGTTTTCTGCCCTGTACGTGGTGGAGACAGGTTCCACCAAATAATAATACGCATCTAACAAGCAGGCAATGTAAGTAATATTGAGGTGCTTTCTCCTAACCATTACTGCCGTGGAAAAGTAATAAATATTAGGTATTCTGAGTGTGTGTCTGTAGCCTTATTTGTACAGCATGCATAGCGCATGCGCCTTACTATATTGTCATCTGCGGCTTTTCTTGCTGTGCAATATTTTCGCACATTTTCGGGAAAACTTATTGAACATAAAATTTGTGTTTTGATTTTCCCTACAACTATTGTCTGAAATATTTCTCGTTCTAAGAAGAATTCAGCGAGATATTATCATAAATTTACATACTTCAATTTATTCGTAGCTACCCTCCATAAATGTACATACTTCAATACTTCATTTTTTTCGACAGATTTTCTTAAAATTCTCAAATATCAAATTTCACGAAAATCTGTCCAGTGGGAGCTGAGTTGTTTCGTATGGATGGACAGACATAACAAAGTTAACAGTTTCTTTTCAAAATTTTGCGATGTATCCTAAAAATACAAGGATCGAACTCATGACCTTTAGAATAATAGACTACTACTCTAGCCAATATTATTCTGCATTCGATCAAAATAATTGTGAATAATATTTTAAAAAATAATAACACCTGTCATTATAAAGACAACATGGCGCACAAAAAGGGGAGTGGAGCCACCTCTCGCAACAACTTCACCAAGCAGATTTTTTCTTGAAAAGTCAGTTGCAGATTTAGTAAGAAATTTGCATCTTTTACGGAATCCGAAATTGACCGTGTTGTTCAAGAGAGTCCAGCACTACTCTTCATCAGGAGCTAGATGGATCCCATCCACATCGACACAACTAATTTTTCTAAGTTTTATGTTTTGTTGACCATGCATCTCGATACATCCGTGTAATAAAAACCAACTTGATGCACTATTTATCCTCAGTTTATTCCGTCAATCAACCTCTACATGTTTCGGGCATATTTGTAGTCCATCATCAGGAGGAATATTGTTTATATACAACAACTGGAACGTGTTATATATATATATATATATATATATACAATATTCCTCCTGATGATGGACTACAAATATGCCCGAAACATGTAGAGGTTGATTGACAGAATAAACTGAGGATAAATAGTGCATCAAGTTGGTTTTCATTACACGGATAATTTTTCTAAGATTAATTTTAGTATAATTGTATCGTGTACGCTTAGAAGTGTCCAGTTGTCTCTTCTCATCAGTCTACCGAACAAAAGTGTGTATGCCGTCTCTTTCTCCTGTTTGTTACGACAGGTACACATCTGCCCCCTCTATTGCATTCTCCTTGACCTGATTATCCTAATAATATCTAGTGAAGTGTGTGCATTACACAGCTTGTTGTGCAGTTTGCTCCAGCTTTTAGTTGCGTCACATTCTTACAGACACAACTCTCGAAACGTCGGGTATATCAAAGATATCTTAAGCAATGGACCATGGCCGCCAGAGCTCACCATTTGTCACAGACGTACAGGCGCTACCAGCCCTAATGTTAAGGCCAGATTACCCTACAGAATATCAGACGTAATAGTTTGCTTCTTTCACAAGATTTTATAAACATTTACATATGAGTGGGATGGCGACAAATTGTGTTCGCGCCGTACCCCCTTCCGTCTCTTACTCTTACTCGTACATTAACAAATAGTATGATTTAACAATGCACATTGCGCACGCAAGTAACATAATTTAAGCCCATTAAGATTCGGACGGGAGATTGCTAAGGCTTCGAACAAAGCAACACGTGCCAAAACGGAATCCGGAAAATCATCCTTCACGATTTCTTAATTCAAGAGATTATGGAACGAACAATACCATAAAATTTTCAGTAACAAACCGTAATTTTTTAAACAGATTATAGTTGGCTTCAGCAGCCATATTTACTGCTTTATATATATATATATGGTTAAGGTGCTGTACTACAAGTCGGAAGGTCGCTGGTTCGATCCCAGCTGGTGTCAGTGGAGTTTTCATTGCCACAAAATCCTTCCGATCGCACTATAGCCCTGGGGTCCACCCAGCCTCCAACAGAAATGAGTACCAGGAGCATTTCCTGGGGGTAAAGGCGGCCGTTGCTTAAGGCTGACAAACTTACCACCATCTTGTGCCGTTGTCACGAAACCTGGGAACCTTAACTTCCTGGAACCCTCTGGGCCTGTCCAGGCCTGTAATGGGACTGCTTTACCTTTCATATATCTTATTCGGCGCAGGCGGTGGCACAGTTGATTGAGGCACTGTGCTACAAGCCGGAAAGTGACGGGTTCGATTTCCGATGGTATCATTGGAATTTTTTATTAGAATAATTCAACCGGCCGCACTATAACCCTGAGTTCGACTCATCCTCTAGCAGAAATAAGTACCATGAATATTTCTTGGGGAGTAAAGGCGGCCGGGTCCTAGGGCTAACAAACGTACCACCCTAATGTGACAACCGTTTCGAAACCTGGGAACCTCAAACTTATGCAATCCTCAGGGCCTGAAACAGGCCTGCACAGGAACGGCTTTACCTTATCTTTATATATATATATATATACTTTTTTTTGTTTAGAAATTTTCTTCCTGAAATTTGTCTGAAATATTGCGGTATTCAGCTCTGTAGGGCTCTGAAAATTGTGTATGTCTCACTGACGTAATCTTCCTTTTATTTACTTTATCTGTCGTCTAATTATTGAAGAAACCGACGTTTTGGAAGCCGGCTCTGCTTCCCTCTTCAGACAAGGAAAGAACCTACTCTGGTGGGCCCCTTAGATAGGAGTGCTTCCATTGTCTGAAGACGGAAGCCGAGCCGGCTTCCGAAACTTCGTGATTCATAAAAAATTAGTCGGGGGACAAAATCCAAAACAAAGAAGATTGCGTTATTGTTAGAGACTTCTAAAAATACATGCAACTTTTTGCTGGACTAGCGCAAAAAATCAAAGAAAGGGTAATAGAATATAAGCCAGAATAAAGTAGAAGGAAAGGAAGAAAGAGATGAAGATGAAAGAAATGAGGAAATGAAGTATGGAAGGAAGGAGAGGGTACACAATGTCATTTTGATGTAATTAATAACATTACAGTGTCCATAAACAAATGAAGATCTGACTCGACATTGTTATCATTAATACGTAAACGTGTATGCGGAAAGTGTATAAGTGTGTTACACGGAAATCTCTTCGAAATGGAAACTAATGTGCATGTCTCGTGATTTATTTTGTAAGCAGAATTCACCACAACAAAAAATTTCACGTGTGAAACAATTCAGATTTCAAAGGTAAGGGCAGCAGGCTGTCAGGAAATTGGCACAGTATCAACTAGAGCGTGGAACTTGAGCCACTTCAGCTGTCATTTGCACAGGCATGGCGTCGATCAAAATGGGACGAGGATCACGAATGATGCAAGTGTAGAGTTTTGGAACTGGCGGTTTTTGGAATATTTCAAAATGCCATGCCGACAATTACCCAGCGATTCTGACGCAAACCAAAACAATTTTTAAATAGGATGGCCAATGTCCAGCCAAATTTTAAAACAAGCACCTCATTTCGTATTCGGTGATTTCATTTATTGTCATGTTTGTTTATTATTATTATTCCTTTCGTCATCACTATCAACATCAACATCGTCATCATTAGGCTGCAGCATTAGCATTGGATTTTAATTATGTTGCTACGTTGTGTGTATACACACACAGAAGCTAACCTGCTTGACGGTCACAGGTTATACCACTGGACGAAAACTGTTCTCTTAATTACTGTTGAAGACAAATGTCTGGGGTGATTGTGGCATATTCAAAGCACTGTCGTTGGGGACAGCTTCTTTCAAATTCAGTCATTTCATATTCTTGTCCACTTCCCCAGCACCACACCAGTTGCTTACAGATGTATTGCTACCTACTATGATTGCTTCTTTCTGTTGAATTTCATAAGGTGTTTTGATGCATTTCTGGGTTATAATTTTACATACCATTTCAAAGTTTTCAGTATCAAAGTCGGTTACATCAAATGTTTAATTTTCTTGGTCTTCTCAGCTAAAGTAAAATCAGGACGATGTGCTGAAAATTTCCTCTCATAAACTAGACTCGTGTCTGCCTCGGTGGCCGTTTAGTGTCACTGATTTATAGCAGACTGAGATCAGACCAAAATTTACTTCTAAGAAAGCATTTTCCTGGCTTCCTTCCCCCGGTACAGGCTGCAACCATGCAGTCACTTATCCGTCTCTCCGGAAACGCGGAGGAATTTCCCAAGTACTGGCCAGCACACATGGGTTAGAAACAGTCGGCTGCTCGCAAGCTGTCAGCAAACCTGTATGACATATACCATTGCTGAGTGTACAGCGAAAAACTCCTGATGATGGACAGAGGAACTGTCCGAAACATGTAGAGTTTTATTCCAAAAATAAATGTGAGAAATTAGTGCATCTATTTGGTTTTATTATAATAATGTATCACGATGCACGATCACCTGAACATCAAAATCAGTTAATGCTGTTTATCAGACTCAAAAATGATTATATCACTAGTCATACTGCAACCATACATACAATCCGTCGGCATTCTGCAGAGCTCTCGAACGATAAACCGCGCAGTACACACCGTAATCACTGAGCTTCTGAGCTGTTATCTCAAACTACGTTTTGTAAGAAAAAATTCAAAATCTGCAGTGGCGAATCCTGACCTTCGGATTAAGATTCGCAACTGGAAATCAGAGGAAGAAACGTTAAAAAAAAACTTACTTGAACTATAACCTTCTCTTTGCGGAACATTCCCGCTAGACACATACATCTCACAAACACAAACTCAGCTTCCTCATTCACGGTTTTCCGTGACGTGAAACACATGGTTATGTGCGATTCAGAAAGACACTCACTATTAATGACATTATGATTCTGACACCTTCCAAGGGTGATTCTAAATTCATATTCACAGCCATCTTTGTGAAGCAAGAAACCAGGGACATAATTCCATTAGAATAAGTATGTGAAACCTTTTAAGAAGTCATGTCCTATTATAATTATTTAAACTAACCGTCGACCAACAATATTTTTCAATAGTACGTAGTAATGTAACACAGCAAACTGAATAGACGAAATATTTATGACGGAATTAAAGAGAATCCTAACCATTGGTCAACAACGGAATGCTTGGCGGTGCTTTGCATGATTTTAAAATGTGTAAATATGGGCGTGTGTGAGTATTGTGCGTCGTAACGCAGGAGAGTTGCTTTTAGGGCTGTGGTTGTCATCCGTATGCAGCCGCATAACAAAGCAGTATCTTAGGATATTCTCAACGGTCTCGTTATTATGCAGAATAGTATGCTGCTCTGTGAAGGATATAACGTGTACAGATTTGAATTCAAGTTCCACGATTTGATTGCTGTAGTTAGAACAGCTACGCTAAATATAAAGTTGCTCTTTTATTCATTAGCCTGACCTGGAAGGAAACAAGCTAATGTTTCTGTCAGAATGGCGTGAATTTCCTTCGGCGCCTTGCCTTGCAGGAAAAAGAAAGCTTGATGTTGTTGACATCACTCCCGTCCCTGACATGCTTCCGAGCTTGTTTCCTTCCTGGTCGGGCTAAGGACTTATCAGCACCCCGGTAAGATTCGCCCCATGAAAATGCATGAAAACAAGCATTTAGAGGGGCAAGAGATTTTTCGCTGCTACAGAACTTCCAGACGGGTTCTGGAGCCCACCCCGCCTGCTGCACTATAAGTACCGCCGTACTCTCTCAGGGGAAAAGCGGCTGGGACTTGATTCTCTTTTCTCACCTCCATCTAATGCCGATATTAAGAATGAGTAAAGCTATACTCTTACTCCCCTACATCCCCTGACAGGGACAATTCTCCACTCATTCTTATCCTACGCACTGTTTGGTAGTAGATTATTAACTACTCTGAGTGCTGCTAATTGTCTCTGTAAGACAGGAAAATCTCCAAAGTGTTCTTCTTTGGTGATAAAGGTAAATCAGTCCCGTTACAGGCCTGGAGTGGCACAGAGGGTTCCAGGAAGTTAAGGTTCCTAGATTTCATGGCAACGGCACAGGATGGTCCTAAGGTTGTCAGGCTCACGCACCGGCCGTCTTTACCCCCAAGTAAAGCTCCTTGTACTCATTTCTATTAGGGGCTGAGTCAAACCCAGGGCCACAGTGCCATCGGAAGGATTTTATGTCAATGAAAATTTCCAATGACATCAGCTGGGATCGAACCAGCGACCTTTCGATTTGTAGCACAGCACCTTAACTGTACCACCGCGGTTCCCATTCTTTGATGATAGATTCAGGAAAACATGACGCGATATTTTGATCACCGATAACCGCTGTGCGGTTAGCATGTGTGTTTTCATCGGGTGCGCGCGCATTGTTCGAGCGTCGTGAAGAATGTGGACATTTAAAATCGGAAATGTTGATTTTACACATTTAATTGTATATGTGAAATCTGAGGTCCGCCGTATAGTCTGGTTACCTGACAGAAAGACACGGCTACATCTATCTTCAGAAGAGAAGCCTTCGTGAATTCCACCACAGTTTACGGATTCATTCCACAAAATCTTACTGATACATGTGCACATTCCCAACGGTACGCGAATAATGTTAATAAGATGCTTACGAAAGTCGTATCGTTTGACATCATCGAATACTTCGTCACTTTCGTGGTATGACCTTATTATTTAGTAAAGTGTGTCTCTTCCCTCGTTTTCCTATGCACGGTAGCAGTCAAGGTACATACCGGCGAATGCAGGCTTCCTATACGATAAAGTTGCGATGCTCGAAGGAACGATAAAAGAAACACAGTTTAGGCCTATACATATTATAGTTGATCGCACACACGTTAGAATGAAAATGTTATATCACGGCAGTACTTGGTTACGGTGGCAATTGTAGATATTATTAACCTTTTGACGCCTAATGTCAACGATATTGGTCGTACCGCACCGCTAACCTCTAAAGTTGCATTTCATATATTTATTCAACAAATATAGGCACGGAATATTTTAAACATGGTATATACTCTCCGTATTTTTTCTCTTCAAAATGCACTTTCTTTCATGATTCTAACGTATTTGGTTCCTGTATTATTCACATTTTATATACAGGATGTGCTAAAATTAAAAAAAATAATTCCGGCGCCAAAAGGTTAAGGAAAGTTTCTCTAAAAGACGGAACACTTTGCAAAAAGCCGGTGGTCAACATTTGCGGCGTAACATCCCAGAAGACCTTTAATCTTGAGGAACACCACTGTGAGAATCTAAAATCTCGCCATCCTACATTTTTCAGCCAATTTTTCAGTGTGGTCAGAAAATACAGTGAAGAGATCGTGGTATTGCACCGTGGACTGGCAGTATACGAGGAACCGCACAGCTCAGTCGCTGTTGGGTGGCCGGAGTTGCACCTGCGAGACACGGCGAAAGAATTTAAAGATTCGTTGCTATTGGATGTGGCGTGGTGTTCGAACTTTTTATAACACACACGCACTAAGCACACTGCCTTTTGTGGTATGACCCATCCACTTGAATGGTTTATTCCATAACTGTATCATAAGGTTCGTCATCCCCGTTGTGTTTATAATTAAGCTAGATTGGGGTGTATGTACTAGTCTAACACAACTATATGATGGTAGAGATATGTATAGAATTTATTACATAAAGAACAACTACATGTTTCGGCCCTTTACATTGGCCATCATCAGGTTGAGAAATGAAAAAACTTAGTAAGCAGTTATACTTGAATTATAAGGGTTGTTTACAGTGGGGAGGTAAGAGGTGAAGTGGGTGCGAGATCTCGCATGTGTTATATAGCATGGGTGGTGTGGGTACATGGGTTCTGCTATTATATGCTGTTCTAGGTTAATATAGTGGATCTACAATATCATCTTATGTTTGTAGAGATTATATGTACATGTACACTTAGCTTATAAATATACAGTGTGCAACTTTATATAAATGTAGTTTCTATAGTTATAGTGTGTTCATTGATCTAAGACTATACAAAATATAGTTCCTATAAATTAAATTAACTTAAGGAAATATTAATTTAATTTATAGGAACTATATTTTGTATAGTCTTAGATCAATGAACCCACTATAACTATAGAATCTACATTTATATAAAGTTGCACACTGTATACAGTATTTATAAGCTAAGTGCACACGTACATATAATTGTCTACAAACATAAGATGATACTGTAGATCCACTATATTAACCTAGAACAACATACAATAGCAGAACCCATGTACCCACACCACCCATGCTATATAACACATGAGAGATCTCCTATCCACTTCACCTCTTACCTCCCCACTGTATACAACCCACATAAGTCGAGTATAGCTGCCTACTAAGTATTTTTTTCATTTCTCAACCTGATGATGGCCAATGTAAAGGGCCGAAACATGTAGTTGTTCTTTATGTAATCAATTCTATACATATCTCTACCATCATATAGTTGTGTTACACTAGTACATACACCCCAATCTACCATAACTGTATTACTTGGCTTGTATCTAACTAACTCCAAGGAGCAGATTGCTTATTGGGAAACTGAGTGTTTCTCAGCTGATGAAGAAATTTCCAGTATTTTATTAAATAAAAAATTCCATTACCATATTCACAATAATTCGCTACTTTTTCCTATCCTGAGACGGAGTCTGCAAGATCTCTCTCTTCCTTCTTAACATTTTCCGTGGCAATAAATTACATAACGCGGTTATCTCCGCTTACGTAACCCTCAGCGTTCATGTGAAATAACTTCTACCCGTGTGTCTATAAGGCTTTATTTGCATTCTCCGGCATTATGAATGACTTGTGTACCGTACCTACACCGATGATTGCGCATAATTCGTCTTTCGGTTACATACAGGTACGTAAACTTCCTCCGGCTGCATTAGTGAATGTGCGTAATTAATCACATAGGCCTATGCGCACATTTAAAAGAACTTACACTCACCGTAACACAAGCACTGTCGGTTTCTCAACAGAGATTCGAGGCGCGGAAGTTAAAATTTTAAGAAGAGCCGAGGGATGTACAAGAATTAGTAGAATATGAATTTATAAAAAAGAGGGCTGTTCAAATAGGTTCAGCACAACAAAAAGTAAGGGAATGCGTAGGTTGGCCCCTGGGACATATGCAAACACCTGGCGGTACTGGAACATAAAGTACAAGCTCTCCGTCTCACGTAACTTAAGAGAAAGAAGAAACATTGCTTGTCCAAGAAAGAGATGGGAAGCTGAAGCCGTAACAGGAAGATTTCCCTCGGTACGCAACATGTAGCTCAGTCCACGAAGCAGGGTTCTTCTCGGGTAGTTGATGGTCGTTCAGGTCGTCAGAATTTCCTCTTCTGTTACGGAACCCAACGGTTCATTGCCGTGTTCACAATAGCTGTCTACTGGACTGCACTTTTAGTCATTCGAATTCAGAAATCCAATCTGCACTATCATATCCTATCCCTTTACAAATCCTTTTAACTTTTACCTTTTCTGAAGAAACGTTATACTAATTTCTCACTCCCCCCCCCGATGCGTCCTGTCCGTCCCCTCAATATCCATCTTCTTAATTCAACCACCCCACTAATAACTGATAATTGAATCCCGGTAGGTGATAACCATCCAGCCTCCTGTATAATGGTTACCGAGTGTTTGCCGGGGGTAAAGTGCCCGAAACTTGTTGCTGACCATCCACCTTCTTCTAGTGCCGGGTTGCGAATGGATACGAGCTATACCTCACCTTCCCTCTGTACCTGCATATGCATGTTATGTGGTGACCTTTACCTTTACTAGTACCTCATAAAGCGTACCAATTATAAAGTTCGGCGTTATGTAAGATCACGTTTACTGACAATCAGCCCTTTGAATTAGCTTTATGTGCAGAAAAAGTAATTTGTATTTATAGGCATGAAATCGCCATTTCAGCAATTTCATAATTTTTTCTCGTGGTAAATTAATCTTTGGATCATCATCATTCCAAACCACTCGGAACTCGTTTCTATTTGTCATCGGTCATGCCCCCAGCTTACAGCCTCAATAGGATCGGCACGCAATGCACAATGAATAAATGTTAGCCGTATGGAGTCTTGCAATGGAAGCAGCTTATCCGTTTTTCCTTCCCTCCTGCAATTGTACTTATTTTCCCTCGAAAAATAACATCAAGGGAATGATGGATTATGATTGATTACCCTGGATCTTCACGGAAGGCGTGATTATACGGGTTGCGTGTTTAAATGTGAAAAGAATGGAACACCAGGGAGAACAGAAGTCGTGCCTGAAAACATCTAGTCACTGCAAAAAAAGAAATCAAGTCTCTTATATTCGGTGACGATGTACAACTCGGTGAACTCCATGAAGACGTGCGTACAGCAGTGACATATCTCCAGGCTCTGTGGTGAATAGCTTAAAACAAAAAATTAGAGTTACGTACCCACAAGAGAAAGGAAGCAATAAGTTGAACATAAAAAATTAATTTCAATCTTGGTCTGAAATTTGATTCTGGCGATAGACAAAAGCCAGCAAAACGTGGTACAAACGTCACAAAATGTGTATGTGTTGTCAGTAACACAAATTACATTTTCAAATCAGGAAACAGTAGAGAGTAGAATTTGGTTTCTGATATTGAGGTAAGCATACAAATTGTGTCAGAAAGCAGGATATTTAGGATTGCACTTGTTCCCAAGGACAAGAGGGTAAGGGTAACCTAGACAGCACTGCATTGTTAGGGGTCTTCATAATTTGTATGATTACATGAATTGGCTCTCAGGATTAGGCTGCTTTCATAAATAACATTGTCCAACACTCCAGCAAATATTACAGTTGCCATCTTCTCTCAAACGCACTACACACGACCTAATGTGCAACTCATCTCCAAGTAAGCCTTAATTATGGTGATGAAATAAAGAAAAATAAGTGGGTGGGTACGTCGCAAAACGTGAATGAGAAATGTCTTCAAATTCTTGTCAGAAAATCTTCAATAAAGCAACAATTTGGAAGACCTAACCGTAGACGATAAAATAATGTGATTAGTAGAGGGTCTTTAAAAGAAAAGGTGGTGATGATATGGGACTACATTCATACGGTCCGTGTTAGGGATGGGACTACATTCATACGGTCCGTGTTAGGGATGGGACTACATTCATACGGTCCGTGTTAGGGATGGGACTACATTCATACGGCCCGTGTTAGGGATGGGACTACATTCATACGGCCCGTGTTAGGGATGGGACTACATTCATACGGCCCTTGTAAGGGTCCAAGGGAAGCCCTTGTGAACACGGTAACGATCTTCCTGATTCCGTAAAAGGCGGGGAATATCTTGGTTAGATAAATGACTATTACATTTTGAAAAAGTCCTATGGTCGACGGTGTTAGTTACAGAATTTGGATAGAAGAAGTAGCCATAGTTTATTCTTTTTCTGGAGACAACTCCACTTGGCTAACATACAATCAGATCTGCCGTATTCAGTATTTTGTTCCTTCATTCCATACTGAGGTTCGTCCAATAGAGCATTAGCGCTCTACATACACAACCTTCCTTCCTGACAGCTAATAGATATTTCTAATTCTCGCCTTTAGCGAGTCAGGTACTTTGCCCAAAATTGTCTCATTTATAATGGTATCCTTGTGACTCTTTGCATTCTGTTTTAGTATTTGTTACCTGTGGTAGCCAGTACTATGTAGCAGTCTGCAGCTTCTAATGTAGGAATGCAGCCTTAAATCCTGATACCCGTTTGTCGGGTACGTGTTCTACCTCAAGACAGCATTATCTGCGGCAGCTTAATAAAGCAAAATGATTATGCAATCTGTGAGGCGTGAGCATATTACGGCTTTGATTCTTTTCTCTGAATTGAATTTTGTGTTCAAATTGTGATGACTCTGCTAAGTTCCGCCGCCCCCAAAACTGCTTCATTTCCACTTTTTTTCCTTTTTCTCTTTTTGTGTACTCCCATTCCCATTACTTAGGTCTGTGTCTAAAAGAAACTGCTCAGAAATTCTGCACATTTCAATTGTTCGAATTATTTCTAAAGTAAGTACTTCAACTCCCTTAAACAATAAACCGATCTAAATTTATAGTCCTACCAATTCGAGTTCGTACTTCACAGAAAACACACAGCCTCTATTACAAATAGCATTCCCGTAATGGCGTTTGCATGAATAAAGGCTGCTGTTTGTTAGACCCATACACAACACGTACGTAAACTCTGGGGACAAAATTAAAGCATCGGCATTTTAAATCAAGTGCTGAGGTACGTAAAGGTTCTGCTTTAAAGGGTTAATGAAAGGGCTTTATATATAACTTGATGGTGATGATGATGAAACAACATTGACAAAATACTGAAAATTCATTCATTAATCACATATTGTCGCTCAAAACACATTACTTGGTAAAGTGGCTGGTTAGACCTGTATGGTGTTTGAACAGAGCTCGGTTACAGGGCATGGAAGAACAATACATTCCGCCACTGGACCAAGGGGCAAGCAACCCCATATCCAATTGGAATGGGCAGTTATTATGTTAAACAGGGGCTCGTGAAGGTGACTTCTCACCTCAACTTAGGGCAGAAGTTAGTAATGCATTCAGACCTGAACCTACTTGCGCTTCCCGATTGGTTTTCATGGCCTGGTGTTTAAGTACAAGACGGACCTTCTCTTGTGCTGACCAGTTAAAGCTAAAGATTGAAAACTCTGTTGTGTTTTAAGACACTATTTTGATATTGCTAACTTAAGTCACACAAATTAAGCAGATAGGCCTACGTGTTTGTGCGAACAAATAATTAATTGAATGAAACAAGGTCGACCGTGCAAAACTTTGTGGAACCTGCAGGTGTGTACGAGACCAGTCCACATTTACCCATCGACCCATCTGCACTTCGTTGTAGCGACCTTTTTCAGCCAATTCGACTAATTTTTTCTTATGGATTTTCATCTCCCCATTGAATGTTATATAGCAGGGGTGGTCAGATAGACCAGCTTCGAAACCCGCACACTTCTGGGCGCATCTTATGCTAGGGCCACACTTTGATAAAATAAAATAAAATACAATAAAATATATTTACCTTGTTTAGTGGTTCCTTATTACTGGTCATTCGAAGACAAGATGTTAATTTGATGTAAATTTGATGTATGTTTGTCCGTGCATCGTAGTATAAGCGTAGAGAAGAAAACCAACTAGATGCTACTGAATGCTTTATTGCACTTATAATCTGCTCAACATGTTTCGGGCACTTAATATGCTCATTATCAGGAGCGCGAGACTATACTTGTGTTATTGCCGCATATGGTGTGTAATGCCTTGGTTGCTGGTGGTCGGCGGTCAGGTGCAGGGCAGCAGGCTATGCGTCCGGAATGAGGGAAATTGTGCAAGTCATCTCGGACGCATAGCCTGCTGCTCTGCTCCTAACAGCTGACCACCAGCAACCAATGCATTACACACCATATGCGGCAATAACAGAGGTACAGTCTCGAGCTCCTAATGATGGGCATATAAGTGCCCGAAACATGTTGAGCAGATCATAAGTGCAATAAAGCATTCAGTAGCATCTAGTTGGTTTTCTTCTCTACCCTTACAAGAGGTTACTTTCAGTTGGTTATGAGTCTGCATTCTGTAGAGAATCTTTTATAACGCCGTTCACGGTCAGCGTCTTGAGTGCCTAAGCTACTTGAATATTGTCTGTTTACAGGTAACTTGCGTGGGCCACATGCGGCTCGCAGGCCGCGTTGTGGTATGCCTGCTCTATAGCCTACATCAGGCCTGGCGAACATTTTGAGGGCGCGTGCCCAAATTGTCCTTATATTTCGAAGAAATTCTATCGCGTGCCCATTGGAATTTTGAATAGCAAAATAAAATCTTTGAGCTTTCCATAATTATTATTAATTATTGCATTAGTATTAATGCTTATAATATTTATAACTGTATAATTAGTTCCTAGTACAATTATTAAATTATGTTTCTAATAAAGGCCTCCTAGAGTAATAGGATAAAGAAGAAAACGTGGCAGTAACTGGGGCTGATACTACTTCCTGTTTGAAAAGAAGATGGTAAAACGTTCTGTCCAATGTCAGGTATTGGCCCAGTCACCGCCAGGTCCGGGCCCCAGTGACAAATATCCAGTCAACACTTCGCACCACCCCCGATTTGTGTAAAATTGTTTCACTGGCAGCATTATTTGGTAACAACGGTAATTCATATATAGTCTGTACACAGCCAGATATGTGTATATCTACACATATTCTTCGTCATATGCGCCATATAGAGACGCTGGTCGGATAAAATAAATAAACAATACTGGTACAGCAGTGAATGTCCGTTGCTAGCTTTCGTCATCCCTGGGCTAAGGCCTACCCGTCACAACCGCCTTCATTTGAACGTCGTAATGATATTCAGTGACGGGCACAGATTATGAAACTTTTTCATATGAATTTCTTTTCAGCTTCATCTTACTTCTTTCTTAGGTCCCAAAACGTCCCCAGCACACTGTTCTGAAATTAATGTTCCTTCCTTCAGGTAAGAGACTGTAAAATAAGAAATTATTTGAGTTTTAGTCATAACAGTAACAGTGATGGTGGTAGTAGTAGTAGTAGTAGTAGTTTTCTTTTGTCCAACAGTTAGGACCAGCATACAGCCGGTGCAGGGCGTGCGGCTGAGCCCGACTTCATTATTTTAAACGGCCCTTCGCCGCCACTGGGTGGAAGTGTTTCTACGTCGCAATGGCCAGTGTCAACTTCAGGAAATAATGCAGAACGGACGGCAACGTCCTGTACTCAGAAACTGCATTAAGAAAGTCCCCTAAAACACAAGTTTACAGTATTATGATGATTATTAGTAGTAGTAGTAGTAGTAGTAGCAGCAGCAGTAGTAGTACTATTAGCAGTAGTAGTAGCAGCAGCAGTAGTAGTAGTAGTAGTAGCAGTAGTAGTAGTAGTAGCATTAGTAGTAGCAGCAGCAGTAGTAGTAGTAGCAGCAGTAGTAGTAGTAGCAGTAGTAGTAGTAGCAGCAGTAGTAGTAGTAGCA
>Ga0131853_10011007_pt1 | contig 16541 bp, 11 predicted proteins | sample TergutLab28metaG_FD_92764 | JGI IMG/M metagenome (GOLD analysis project Ga0131853, IMG submission 92764) | Labiotermes labralis P1 segment gut microbial communities from Petit-Saut dam, French Guiana - Lab288 P1 (version 2) (version 2) | ecosystem: Host-associated > Arthropoda: Insects >...
GTTTGGGGCTCTATTCATTTTTTTTTATATATAGTTGGGGGTGTGTGGGGGGGTGGGGGTGTGTTGAGGGGGAAGGGGTTTTATTGTCGCGCTGCTTGTGGTTTTTTTTTTTTTTGTGCTGTGGGGGGGGGGGGGGGGGGGGGGGGGGGGGGGGGGGGGGTGTATGGTGAACGTAAATGTGTTTTGATATTCCCACCATATCTTTTGTCGTAACATATTCCATTCTAAGAATAAATGCGCGAGATACGATCAAAAATTTATATAGGTATTCGTGCGAAGTACCCGATATTCTTGTCAGATTGTAATGGAACTTGAATTTTATCGACACTTTTTCGAAGAATACTCAAATATTCATTTTCATTAAAATCCGTCCGGTTAGAGCCGAATTGTTCTATGTGGGCGTACGGAAAGACATGACGCACCTAAAATGATACTTGTACGAGTGGGGTATAAGAATCGTTTTGGATATGACACCGTACAGTCAAGTAAAATTTCGCCGACGTTACTGAGGACTCTCACTGCCTGAATTACGTATGCTCATAATTAAGACGACAGGGGCATATAAATCGTGGGACGTGTACCACACCACACGGCGTCACATCACAGGCAACAGCATTCTTCTAGGGAAACGAAGCTGCAATCACGAATATGACGTGTGGCTTTCAACAAATTACAACTATGTAGCAGTCTCTCTCTTCAGACACTGACAGTCAATTCCCAACATTTCATGGACTCTTTATTTAAAGTTCATTACATTGTTCAACCAAATCCACATGCACCCACACCATTTACACATGGTCCCCCTTAATGCAATCCTCCCAGTTTCACTTAGATATCCCAAATTGTCTCTGCTCAAGACTCAACCAACATGACCAATTATAATATGCAAAATATGGATTTCCTTCCAAAAAAAAAATTCTGCCTGCTTCTTCCATTCTGGACTTCTCAGACAAGGACACATGTACCATACAATAAAATGGCTCATCATTACCTATCCCTTATGATTACTGCAATTGTCTTAAAACAATAGATACAAACTCCATCTTCACATATGTTACCACAAGGGTTCACTGCATTCAGAGGCTATCCAATTTTCAATTTTGTATACTTGAAATGAGACTGTCAAGCAAGGTACAAAGTATTATTTTCTTACAGTTTCCCTCCACAAGCATCTCTTCCAGTTACCTAGTGCTGGGTATCAACCCATGAAACAGGAAAGTACCTCGAGCCCCACATGGGCCACCAGCCCCCAAAAATCAGAATTACACAAGTTTAATTCTACTGACAATACGGTGTTATCTCCATGCAGTCCGCTGCTTCCTCATGCTCAGATATTCTGAAAGATTAGCTGTGACATACTCAATAATATGTCCAGACAGAACTGAATAGTCCTGACAATTATACAAGCACCATCCAAACATGCTGAAAGAAATGTCATTTTAAGATTCCTCTGATCCATATTAATCGAATCTGAATGTCATTATTTTGTGAGTTTTGTGTGGGATACAAAAAAAAAAAGGTTTTATTGTACCAACAAATGCACTCCTGATACAAATAATAAAAACAGTAAAAATGTGAGGTATGTACATAAAAATAAAAATGAAAAAATGTGCTGTTACACTCAGGAGCTCAAGAAAACTACCTAAAATAACAGAAAACTGCAGACAATGGAGTTTCAAGTTAAAAACAAAATGCATGCCTAAGTGAAAGCAACTGTCAATTTTAATCCAGTAACACTAATATTTTAGGGATAATGTAGTTAAGAGATACATTACCTTAGTACTTCAGCCTTATGTGGTAATCCTAGGCATATTCAATACAGGAGTTGATGCTTTCATTAGCATGCGAACATCCCAACATATTCCCTACAATTTGTGTACTGTTCTGCCTTTGGTCTCTGGTATTACAATGAAATGTTCTGCATAACAGTTTATGGTTGTGAGATCTTACGGTCTCAAAACAGTGTAGCTGAGATCAATGTACTCAGTTTATTGCACCATCCAAATGCACAATGTTAACTGTATATAAATATCAAGTGTGTGTCTGACAATTCTGCAATTACAGAACTAGATAGGACGCAAGAAAACAGTAGCAGACCATAAAAAACGAACAAGCGGACACACCCACCCATCCCCTGAAGAAATCTAAATAGAGAAGGAACCGGCTACTAATACAGCCACAACGAACAGAGTAACCAGGAATCTAATCAGGGAACCACAACCTAAAGTAACACACCAACACACATTATATGCTTAGAACCCTTAATTCTAAACATAGGTGCATAGTATATTACTTATTGATCAGTGTATCTACATGTTGCCAATCACAACACACACTGTAAGCCATCTGGGATCCCAAATGCGCACAGCCACATTGTAAAAAAATCCATGGTCCTTAGCTTAGCCTGATGATGACTTTATAAGTCGAAACATGTCGCTGTAGCCTATGCTATTAATTTATATGGTTGTGTTGACTGAATCACATAATAAAAGGTGGTTATATTGAACCTTTACACAATGGGATGACTTCTTGCAAATTTAAATTATCATTTACAAGGTTCTTCGGTCTGTAGCAGCTGCAGTGTAGATGCTGATTAAGTGTACAAGCTATAACTTGAACCAGCCATTAAAAACATATGGTTCAAATATGATTCAAACATTTCTTACATAATTAAATATAACATGTACAAAGTAAAATTATTGTTATTGTGTTTTGTAGCGGAAACATCTAGTCATGTGGCACCATACATTCAGGTCTCCAGTGTGTATCTCAATCCAAAGTATATCAGGTTGTGTATTGTATTGGTGCCATCAGGATATGCATTTGATTGGTGAAATACACTGAATTACATTGATCAAAAAAATTAATTGAATGGACAACATTAAAATAATAAAAACTTGAAAAAATATAGGTGTGGTTCACAGCTGGGCAAGTAATTCCAGGTGTTTTGAAGGAATGTTAGGAACCACTCACCCAATGACAGTGTGTCACATCTCAGAAGACCTTAGTCCTCAGCCAGTATTTGTTACACCTTGCAAAATGTATTACTGAAACATAGTTAACTGTCAAAATGCCAGTTGTGTGCTTTGTTGCCATACACTGTCACTGAAATCCAACAGTAAAAAGGTCCCTGGAATTTTATGTGAATTCCAGTGCAAAAACTCTGTTACTAACAGCAGGCTTTGCCCCTTCATTATTATCATTCACTACTGTATCAATTAAACTTACTCGCCCACTCAGCTTTTCACCGTCAAAATCTGACTCAAACTCTGCTCTGAAATGCTTGTATGTAACTTTTCCACCAGCTATAACTCTAAGAGCACAGCTGGCTTCCTCCTGTACTAGTGGCAGCCACAGATTTCAACTCACAAATTAATCTTGAATGGAGGCATCACGATGTGCTTGGATACGTATTATGATATTAATAGTGTGCGTCAGCACAACTGTTTTTTATTACACAAGGTAATTATGTAGGCTACATGTTTCGACTATTGAATAGTGCACAGCAACCTGTGACTTAACCTGTAAAGAATAGGCCTTAAGATGACTATTCAACAGTCGAAACATGTAGCCTACATAATTACTTGTGTAATAAAAAACAGTTGTGCTGACATACACTGTTAATATCATAATAAATAATAAAAATCATAAATTAATGCTTAAATCATAATGGTCTCAAGACAATAAAAGCAAGTGTCATTATTACTGAGAATAAATAAACAGCATCTACTGGCACCTGTGATTATATAATAATTGTTTTCAAGCAGTAAGAAATACTTTTGTAAGAGCAGCAGAGAACACAACTTTCTTGGAACATACAACACATTGCATAACCATCAACTTGATTTTATGCAATGCTCACATATAAAAACAAGCAGAATTGATCAAAGATCCAGCATATATTGCCTTGGTTCAGTTCAGCTGTTAAGAGCACCAATCTGTTGGGCTGTACAGCTTGGAAGCTGGATCAAAAATTTTGACCACAACAGAAAAGTGGGGTATTTAAACTTTTACCTCACCATTAATAATTACAGAACTTGATGACAGTTCAAATATTCATCTTTCTGAATTAAGTCATATAAAGCACGCCCAAAACTGAGCTGTGATACCTACATACTTGGGCACAGTATCTTGTGGTATGTAGCCCTCACATGTGAAGTATGTCACAGGGCATTAGGGAGGTAACAAAACTCACTCATCTGTAGTTTCATGGTATGCTTCTTGCAAGTATAAAAATTCTGAAATGGGACATGAAATTATAAAACCAGGAAATCAGAGGTAACTAATTTTAAATGAAATTGCTTTGTGCATCTCACACATGATGATAAGCTGTGTATTAAACTGTTAATACATTTACACTGAGGCTAACATTTTTAAACACCAGTAGTCTGTGTGAAATAGCCAGTGACAAAGTGCAAAATGTAATGCTGGAATAAATTCTGTAAAAAGCTTACAAACTGCAAATCAACTAGACAAATTCAAAACCCAAAAACTTTAACCAAAGTCAAGAGGAATAAAAAGAGAATAACTGTGGCAGAAGCTAGGTTTTGAGACAAGAAAAAATGCATGACAACTGCAGTTCTGACTACCAACTTTCAAATCAGTATGGGGCACCATGAGGAAAGATGATGATTTGTACGGCAGCTGCAAAATATCTGACTTACTGTCCACATAAAGATCAAAATCTGCAACTAATAAAACTGCATCACTTGAAATGGAAGTTATAATTTGGTGGATCACCAGGAACTGGGGGAGGTTTGCTTGGGAGGGTTATCCCTTCTGTATCTAGCAGCTGCAGTTGCATTTCGAGGTCCAGCAGCATCTTGCATTCTGACTCCTGGGTGGCACTTTTCATAGGATGTCCTGGAAAATGTCAATTTGCTATGATAAAACCGTTATTATACTTTCAGCTACTGTTTTGGTGTGAAATTTGTCATTCCTTAACACAGAAAGGCGTACCATAACAAAGGTGTTCAAGAGCACATTTTGCACGTAAAAGACACACACAATCTTCACAATATAGATTCTTCACCACATAACACTGGAAGAAGGAAAGATGATATGCAATGGACATGTAGCACACACAGAAAATAAGAAATACAAAATTTACATCACAGATCGATCTCGCTCAATCAATCAATCACTTTTACTGCTGTATGATAAAAACAGGCCATATTTCGGCAATCATCCCACACATGATGAGAAAACAACTACAGACAGTCTCAGTAGCCCCAGTCTCTAGTTCTCAGGCAGAGCCGAGTTACAGCCAGTGTTGCTCACATCTTCTGGCGGATCAGGGTATCACACACTAACAGATATTACACAAGGTGCAGTCTCTGATAACAACTGTTGAAGCTGAAAATGCACACAACTGGAAACATACAAACCAACAAAATACAGGTGCCAGAACAAGCACAGATACTCAAAATGAAAAGGTGTGAAGTCACTGCATTTGTAAACAAAAATGATGATACACTGCTGCTCAAGTGGCATGACTACAGGACTACGGACACAGTTCATCAATGCATATGCCTTCACAAGGAAAATATAGAAGTGAAAGCAGTAAATGTTCTTTTGAGTTCTGAAGGTGGCCATGTTGAAGGTGTAATAATCTGTAACCTCCAGCAAGAAAAGCAGGCCCTAAGACTAATTACGCTCCTAACCGAGAGAATGCAATTGGTGAAGCAGTGGTTGGAGATACATGAAATCCTTGTGCTGGGAGAACCAGCTGGCCATCATCCAGCAATGAAGAAAGGCTAAATGACAAGTTTCACTAGATTATGAGAAATAAAGGCAAAAGTATGAAGGATTATGCAATATGCATTACTTCCACAAAACACATCCCTGTTATCCAGGACTGCACCCCTGTGTGTTTCAAAAAGTATTATACTCAGAAGTACAAGTGAACTTTAAATACATAAATTGCATATAACTCAATAATCAACAAACTTGAGACATGCATGGTATGATGCATAGCTATTCTGGAAAAATATGAAACTTCAATGAGTGCCACAGCTTAGGATTGAACCCAGGTCATCCAGTAAGATGGCAGTCATCCTGCAGGCTATAATACCTTCACTGGCCAAGTAACATGTTGCTGAATTCTCCATTTTTACAGAATTTTCAGAGTATGAATGACATAATACACAGTCTAAATGCTTGAAACAATAACTTGAGCTACCTGGCCAGCAATTCATAGGAAGAAGTTAAGTGAAAAAAGTTAAAGGCAGCTCTCCATGCAACATTTTATGTTCATATAAAAAAAAAATAAACTTCATAAATTTTTTAGAATTATTTTGTTTGATCATGTACTTGCATACCTTAGTTAACATGAAATGAACGTCATTTTGGCACTTCAAAAAATAAATAAATAAAGAGGCTAACATTCGGTTTTCAGCCCTTGATGATTAAAGTTTTTTTATATACGGAAAAAATGGCAAATTATAGCATCCTGTCATAATGATGATAAAAAAATATCCACCAAGAGAAACATGATAATTTTTTAAAGTCTTACATATGACATTCATTCATATTTTGTGGGGAAAATTGTTTACAGTCACCTGACAAACTTGATAGTGCATGCTTGAGATGGAATGGATAACCAGCAACTTCATCACCATGAAGAGAGCTGAAAGCACTCATTAAACTGAATAGCCTCCTGGACTAGACACAGCAGCAACAGAAAAGTCCCAGCAGGTACTGAGAATACAACCCCAGTCATCTGACCCACAGCTCATCCCAAATCAGGAATATCACAGACTAATTCAAAATCTGCACACCTTCATTTGCATACACTGCACTGAATTTCATGTGTGTGCATCTGTGATGCCCATCAAGTGTCTTTCCTTAAGACTGTAATGTATGAAAAGCTTACCCAAGAGGCAGTTGATACCATCCGTCCAGTAGTCAAAGGCCTGTTGGTCAGGTGCCACAAAATCTAGCCTTTCAGGCTCTTCATCTAACATTATAGAGAAAGCAAGGTCAGCCACATCATTATCAGCTTTCCGATTCCTGTACAAAGGAATAGCATACAATTAGAGGACAATATTTTGCATGCAACAGTATTTAGGAGAGGAAATGCCTCTGGATTTAAGACACCGCTTTCAATACTACCAGTATCATTACTTATCTCATTAAGCTCTTCCTTTACACAGTTATTTGTAATTCAAATCATACTTCAAAGAAAAATTTAACAGATTAAAAACATTTTATGACTGGGCAACAAATGACAAGTGATGGAGAAATAAAATGCTATAATTAAAAGTGAAATGTCCAGCATACAACATAAAGTAATATGCAAAATATTCTGGTAGCAACTATTTAACAAAAGAATGGTAACAAAGATCGCCACCTGCCATCCCGGACATGGGGACACTTCTTGCCAGTGACCAGTGTCTTAATGCTGCGTACAGCAATTTTGCTGGAGCAATCCAACATGAGTCTGTTGTTGTCATCACAGTCACCATAGTGGAAAGACTTCTGGTTTGTGGACAGACACACAAACCATGACTTCTGCTTCACCCTCTGACAACAAAAACATTCACTACAGGATAGTAATACTACTGAATTACAAATATAATATAAATAAGTTATACACATGAACAGTACCATGTGACATGACATCCAAGTTGTATTCATAACAATTCTACATTGACATTTTTTACTCTTATTCATCCATTAGCATTCAGAGATGACTGAACTGCTGGACATCAAATACACATCCCTCTTACCTCTGCCAGACATCAAACCACAAACAGTACTGCAAAGTTAGTATTATTTTGTACATATTTTATTTGCTGGCAAGTACAAAGAACCTCAGAAAAACTTCACAATCTAAATTCTCTAGCTACTGCATAAAATCAAGACAAGAAACCAGTGTAGCATTACTGCGGTCATATTCAACTTAACATCAGTAATTCATGTAAGAAATTCACTAGTTGCTAACACATTTTTTTCAGAGCTGCAGGCCTTCAACACTGTTAAATGCATTTGTCTCAGCCCTTCCAGCAACACTGTCACCATATTTCTGTCACAACATATGGTCTATTGAGCCACTGACTTCAAAATGTTCAATGTACACCTCAGCCAAACATGAAGTTTTTATAGGTTATGACACTTCACTCCAGTTGCTTTAATTGACATGATGTGGAAAGCCAATAAAATCTCAAATGAACAATTATACAATTTTTTTATTAATTTATGTCAAACGTTTCCAGCAGCAGAGTGGAATCCACCTACGTTAGATATGTCAGATATAACAAAAAAGTTCTGTACTATTAGCACTCCTGCATTTTATATTTTACATATGTTTCACACAAAATGTGTTGGTGTGTATATGATATACCATACCCCCACAATAAATTATACATGCCTTACTCAAACAATTCATTCATTGCTGCCATTAAACATAATTACACACAGAGTTCTGCAGCTATCATGTTGTCACTTCCCATTGTAAAAAGAAATTGCCTTTAACATGTGCTCCATACTTTTAAAAGCTCAAAAAACACATTACATTTTTTGGATCTTGTGTTAAGTGGTGCTAACAATCACAGTTCACACACTGCCACACTGGCATTATTCATGGCATGAAATTAAAAACTACAAAGACAGAGTGGCCCCTAAAGATACTGTGTTCATATCAACTTTCATAAAAACTTGTGTCAACTGACTCAAAATCGGGAAAGAACACATCATAAACCTGTTTCCTTTTAGACCAAAAATCATATTCTCTATGTTCACACATTCAACTCAGTGACAACATTGTTCAATAACACACTTAAAAAAAAATCCGCAATCATAATAAATCAATGGACAAATGTAACTGTCATACTTATGAAAGTGTAACACATACTTGCCCTCTTGCAGTGTACTTGGGAAACTTCGCCCCTCTCAGTAGTGTGTTGATACGGTGCTGCTTAATTAGCAAAAGGACTTCTTCTGAGCGTTCCTTCTTCAGTTCCACAATTGGAGGCAAGTGTGTCAGTTTCCAACTTTCCTTCTCTTCACGCTCTGACTGCCAAATCTTTGCAATCTCAGAGTACGGAAACTTGCGAAAATGTTCATTCAGTTGATCCGGTGTGGTTGGCTGCAAGGCCAGGACCTCCTTAAGTTGGCGCCGCAGTACATTCACAACCTGCAATTGTCACAAACTAAGAAGTGCATCTGGTTTCTATATCCTACTGGTCCTGTTCATGCAGCACAAGTCTCTGCATCTAGATGTGTCATTTCTCTCACACTACAGCAAATACCTAGTGGTTGGATTCAGTCTTCCAAGCACCATTCAAAAAACATATTGGAAAGAGAATTACAGCAGTAGATTCCAAAATATTTTAGCTGTATTGCTCTTAGAGGTCTTCATCAACAAACAGCACTAATTTTCCCAAGCAACCTGCAACAATAATTTTTCTACATACCTTACTGTATTGTGTAACACATATACAAGTCCTACAGGAAGCCTACAACTTCAACCAGAAAAAAAAAAAAAACTACCATAACCTGTGAACACAACTATGTGATGCAGACAGTTGCAACTTTCGCTTTTGAAAGTAGCACAGAGTTATTTTCATCATTCTGCAATATTCTGACCTGCAATGGCAACATGTTTGGCAGACAGGTTTAAACAATCACAGTTCGGGCATACATATGCCATTACATACTTGAGTCTTCTCTGAATGTAAGAACACTAAATTTTCTTGGCATTCAATTCCATATTCACACACAAGTGACAACCCTCAGCAGCTCCCTGACATCAAGGAAAAGCATATTTTAACACAATCCAAAAATGATGTGTACTTTGCCCTAATTTGGACAAGTAACAGAGAACCTAATTACACTTTCTTTGTTCTTGTCATTGGGTAAAAGCTGGAAAATTATCTTCACACATTCTATATCTCTGCATCATGACATTTTCACTCATCCAACACAGAACACAAATTATTTGTTCTTCTTCAGTGGCTAGTTTGTTCAATGCATAAAGAACAACTGGCATTATTAAGGTGAATAACTGAAAGGGGGGTTAAAACTAAGTCACTTAAAAATCACACAAGAAACAAATAACTATACACCAAATTGTGTCTCAAGAACTCCAAGTGAAGCAATCGTTTGGCAGACCCTGACTGTATAAGAACAGATGTGAACGTAATTCTGCAGGTCATAACAGAATCTAAATCACAAGCATTTGTGAACATAATGAACCTATGTGATTCATACCTACAGGAACTGTTTGTGCAGCTCAGAGTTAGCAGATGCTTCAGGAAAAGCCTGTACCATGCTGTCTCCTTAGTACAGCAAAGATGTATAAATGGCTTTGGAGAATGTGAAATGGCATGCTTTAGAAGACACAGTGGTGAGCAATTAGGTTCCTGTACAACAGGAAACTTCTTGATCAGGTAAGTTACTATCAACTGTACAAAGGAATACTTGTAATACAAAATCTTTCATGAAGCCACACACTAGTACTCTTTCTCACCCAAATTTGGCAGTAAGTTTCCTAGTGGGAGCAGTGGTCACTGGTACATACCAAAACACATAATGAAACAAAAAATTACCTTTTCTTGGTCACTGGGTGTACGTGCCCTCATTTGTCTGCGTGTTCTCCCCAACAGGAGGGCCACATGGCAGAACAGTTCCGCTATGAAAACACAACCATCTTCTGCAGTGAATACCATAGGTTGATATACTTTCCCATCATGCTTTGGGGGTTTCCCCACACCCAGTTGTTCACATATAAGTTGGACAAGACGTTCACATGTCCATAGAAATGGCCGTGATGAAGCCTTTTCCTCCAAAAACACCCTCACGAAGGTCCTACGATAGCAACTGGCAAAATACAGTATACAATCAAGGGTAAGTCTGCAGATTCGGTCAGAGGACTCAGAGGAGAAATCTATCATGACAGAACGTCTTTTAGGGAATACTTCAGGGTCAGAACTTGATATGGGGATAGATTTGGACCTAGTGTATGGATAATTTTTAATTGTTTTCATTAACTGTGGAGTGCTACACACAAAATCCTCATTAACAAAAGCCTTATTAACCACAACACCTGGAACACCCTTATCCACAAGTGCCACTGAATGACCATCTTCAGTGAGTGATGCAGTGCTGCCTTTCATGTTCTGCATTTCATCATTTGCACTTGCCAGTATTTGATTCAGTTCTGTAATGTACTTAGAGTCAGCACCTGATGCATCAACTGTATGGGTGAGACGATCCTCTAGCAACCCAAGTATCAGTGTCTGATAAACAAACAGCTCATGAGCCATGCTTGGTGTGACATTATTACACAAGATATTCTTCTGAATGGTATCTCTTATCTGTTTTGAAACCATTGAACCCAGAATATTTGAGGAATGTGGTCCCTGTGCCAAGGCATTAATTAGAGCCAATGCCTTCTCCTGAATGGTTGTATTCTCCCTGTTCCACAAGTGTTGGATCAGATCAGGAATACCAATTACTGTCATCTTGGCACACTCCTTTTGCTTTACAGCTTCCTTCAAGATCATAAGGCAACATTCAACAAGTTCCACTGGGAGTTGCTGTTGACTATTAACAAAGTCCATCAATCGCCTAACAAGCTCACTTGAAGTGGGACGTGCCAAGTGATGACACATCAACCATATGAAGGACTTCAGACAGCACGTAACATCATTCAGTTCTGAACTACACAATATCATCTCCATCATCATGTTGTAGCCATCACTAGCATGGAAAGCTTTAGCAAAAACTGGGTCTGCACTGAAAGCAGACAGCTTTTGCAATGCCCACTCTTTCTCTTCCACGCCTGCAGCAGACGCTTCAGGACCAAGCTTCGCAATAATCTGCCTCACCAACTCCGAAGGAGATAAAACCAATCGCAAAATAGAAGCATTTTTTATCTCGTGTCGGTTCTCCTCTGTCAAATACTTGTTACCACTTGCATCTCCTTCATCTGTTAACTGTAACGCATACATACCAGAAGATTTTGACACACTGAATTCTTTACACACTGAATGAATAATGTCAGACAGTGTTTCATTTTGGTTCAGTTTAAGCAGATGTTTTTCACTGTCTATTTCCACAGCAACGAAGACAATATCCTTATTAGATAAATTAAATTCAGACTGCATTTTTTGTGCTCACAGACAATACTAACACCAATCACTACCAATCACAAAAGCTATACTTCTCTTTAATAAAACCGGTAGGAATGGATGAACACGTCAAGGAGATACACACAGAAGTCACTGTTTCACAAGCTTTACTCCATTTACTGGTGGACTTCTGACCACAGTAAGCAACTGGTATGAATCCACATCAAAATAAATTACAATATTTGTGGTATATGTTGAGAAAAATATCCAGTCTTGCCTTAAAGAATGAAGAACTGAACAACTTCCCAGTAAAGGCAGATAACTGGCATGTTATCCCAGTGTTGACACAGCGATAAGAGTATCAAATGCTCATTACAGATAACACCAGACAGGTGACTCACTGCAATGCACTCAAATGAAGAAAGAAAAAGGAACAGATATGATACATTCCATTTACCACAACTGGTAGTAGTGATACACATACACCTTTAATGACTTCATACATGTCATAATTAATGGCATTAATCAAGTTCTATAACAAATTCATCTCACACGCATGCACACACAATTCAGCTGGAATCTGCTATCAACGCCGACGGTTAGTCCTGTAACCTCGGCTTCTGGGCTCCTTGGTTTTCTGGGTACGGCGACTTCCAGGTGGTGGGGACCTGCAAATCACACATTTTTGCCTGTGCATTCAAAACAGTCTCCACTGACAACTAACTAAGTTAAGAAATCGGTCAATTTGCACTACTGTGTTCTATTGGAGGGCCTCTATGACATTACGCATCACCTTTGGCTCAATAGTTAGTACATTACAAGGCCCCTGAGCACAGGTGTATTAAAATGCACAAACAGAGACAGACCATATCTTACTACCAGGAAAAAAAAATTCACTAATTTGTAAGCAGTAAAACCTTGTTAACTCATCAACACTGCAAAAATGCTGGCTATGGAATTGGATATCTTGTGGGGTTTTGTACTTTCCTCAGTATCAGAATCAGAAGGTAGTTTCAATATCTTACAATAGTCGACACCTACTTCCCACCTGCAGCCCACTCCACATACAAGCCTACTGCATCCAACGCTACAAAACTTGTAAAGCCAATCCTGCATCATCATTCACAGAATATCGCAGCTGACAGGTTCTGTTTCAATTCTCAGCCCACAGACCCACTACGATGCTTATCATGGTGTTTCTCAATCTCCCCACAGAACACATGGCATGACACGTTAAAAGACGCCACGCCCACTTCCATTTACACCCTCCCCAATTCATATTATCGACCTATCCAATGCTATACAACATGAAGTTCAAAGTGTTGCTAAATCCTAAATACTAGATCTGGTCTCCCACTACTCACACAGTATTACAAACCAATTTTTCCATTCTCTAGAGGCCTTCCCAAAATGATTCTACTACTTATGCATTGATATTTTAAAATGCACTCTGTAGGGCTGTATCTCAGTTCTTGCACTTAAATACTGCCTTAAAAAACTGCCAAAAGTCAGTAAATGCCAGGATCAGCCACAGTGCAGCTAACTTTCCATCATCTGGATACTCCTGTTTAATATGACATACAGTCACTGATTCATAGGTTATATTGATGCCATTGTAACATGGATGTACTTAATCATGACATCAAAAGGTCACCATGAAAATAATGTAAGTAAGAAGGGGCTTGGAATGAAACATACTGCCTGCCCATTGCAAAGTACAGTGCAGATCCACAAAGGAGCTAGCTTATTATTCATATACAAATTATCTCCCACAGTCTGACTGCCACACATTCCATTCTAAAGCATTAACTAACAGGCTTATTCATACACATCCACACGACTTCAAAATGCTGTGTAGATTGGTACAGAGATACAAATGTTTCAAAGGAGCATACCACCTCCATTTTGATCATAGTCCAAGAAGAGTAAGCTGTATCAAAGAAAACTAATATTATACAGGAAGGACAGGAAAGGCAACAGGAAGAGTGGGTACATGGGAATACTTGCAGTACATAGGCAGAACATGAAAAATTAAAAAAAGTGACAAAAAGGTAGTAAGGGTGCTTAAGAGATTAAAATATATATAAGACATTTGGGATACAGCAAAGAGAATTTGGGTGAGTATGAACAAAGCCAAGGGCCAAAAAAGAAGGCTGGAGACAACCAGCCCCTTAAAAGCGACCAGCATCTTGAGTGTCCAGCCTATCTTACATCCAAACACTTACATAACTTTTTCTAACGCCTCTAATCAGGTTTCTTGTGCCCTCCTGTCATCTTCTGTCTGATACACAAGGATGAAAGAATCTACTACGTGTTCACACAAGTTTCAACCTAATCAACAACATGTAATGGAAAGATATCACAATCTAATTATCTCCCCAACATACACGACATGAAAAGTAGTTATGTTTTTAATCTGACTCACAGAGATCTGCATAAGTTGGTTAACCCTTCAAGCCAGTATTTAAACGGTGCTCAGTCTTCTACCCAAATGTCATTTAAATCCTGTGTCCTGGTATAAGGAACATAACATGTATGTCAAACAGCCAGTACGGTAAGGTATTCATGACCGTACATGCGTACAAAAAACTGGCGTGAAGAGTTAATACACGTACAATATTATTAGAGATGTCTCCTTTCTGCTGCAGTCGGACACCAATGGCTGTACCTCAAGCTGTGACAACAAAGCATAAAACATGAACCATGGTTCTGTGTTCATCCACTTTATATTAAGCCACCCAGCATTTCCCATTCTTTCCCCTTTTCCACTCACTGCAGCCCTTCAGGACAACAGCATTCTCCACTTTTAATCCACCCTCTGCCAAAAACTCTATCAAACACATACACATATGGAAGAAAACAAAGCACACAGGAAATGCAGTTCACATTGAACCAACAGTTGTAGCAAAGGAAACACAAAATTCTGTTAAGCCTTTTGTCACAACTTGCCACCAAATATTATGACGACTCTCTTTAACACACAAACTGCATGACTGCACACATACTTCAAAGACATGATTTCCCACATGTTCTACTGAAACGAAAAAAACCATTACATTCACTATGACTACACGAACATCCAGCTTACCATCAACTTCTGCCATGTGCTCAAATTTACTCCCTCGATATCATGAACAAAATACGTATAACAATCACTTCAAAATATCTACTACTATTTCTTTGGTCAATATATTCTCAATTCACACAGCACCACATGTAAAATTTATGGAATACATAACCAAACATATGGTCTGCTGTCTCTCCTATGTACTTGAGCCCAGCAATAAGCAACATGCAACCCGTCTACCTCTATTATGTTGCCCATGACCTAACTTCAGAAACACAAGACAAAAAGATAAAAAATTCAACAAATAATTATTTTATCTGCTTGCATATAAAAATATTATTCAGTCACATGTTGCATCACTGATAACACAATATACTTTTCATACCAAAATATAAACAGTGATTCCATATCACATAAAAGTAACTACTGCTCTACTTGGTTCCACTGCCTACAGATTTAGAAATCAGGGAGTCGAGTGCTGGCGAAATGAAAATATTTGACCATCTAGCATGTCTCTCGAAGTGCTTCTCTTGTAGCAGACTCTGTTGCATTCATCCCTGCTGTTTTCTCAAACACAAGCTATGACTTCCAAATTCTGTATCATTAATTCTAATTTTTTAAGATTATCAAACAAGCTTGAGACCACCTTCATATTGGCACTACTAATGACAGGGTACTACTGTTAATGACATGCATGTAAGAAAGTATAGGTTTCATTTACAATGTGGCCCACAAACATTTTTGATCTTAATTTGGCCCTTGTGCCCAAAATGTTGTTCACAACGGGTCTAGCCTATTTCAGTAGGACAATCACTTAATTAAATACTGTATCACATTACTTCACAAGCACATCAAAATTTACTTACCTAAATTATAAGATGCTGAATATGGTGTCTAGATGTGCATGTGCACAAATACGTGCATGCTTGCACATACACACATGCACGCGCATGCACACGCGCGTGCGCGCGCGCACACACACACACAAACACACACACACACACACCTTCCTCAAGAGACAGAGGTTGACATGAAGTTCTTGACATGTAACTGCCAAAATTTTCTCAAATACTATTTCGTTTTGGGCAGGTGTTCATTTTATATACTTTATCCTGCAAATACCTCATAAATAAAAATAAAATTAAGTAACACCATGCAAACATTCAGCTGTCAGGTTCGTATTTTGTCCACTTTCCCTTCAGTAAGCCTCTCATGGATTTCTTGTCCCAGGAAATGTACAACCCCAGAAAATTTAGTACAAAAATCTTTCTTACACTTGAATCTTGTGCGTATTGGACCGTGCATCATCTTGATATTTGAATAAAGGTTGACCAACTAGATGACACTTGCTTTATTATATATTGCTCAACATGTTTCAGACGTTAATACGTCCATCTTCA
>Ga0131853_10011010_pt1 | contig 16540 bp, 6 predicted proteins | sample TergutLab28metaG_FD_92764 | JGI IMG/M metagenome (GOLD analysis project Ga0131853, IMG submission 92764) | Labiotermes labralis P1 segment gut microbial communities from Petit-Saut dam, French Guiana - Lab288 P1 (version 2) (version 2) | ecosystem: Host-associated > Arthropoda: Insects >...
AAAATGTTGTAAGGGCCTGAAGATGACTATTAGTCGAAACATGTAGCCTTGCTTAAGAATAAAAAAGATTGTGCTGACGTATACTGTGTAACGTTAATGTCATGTTACGTCTATGATTTCATAGCTAATTTATAAAATAACTACGTATCGTATTAGCTAACTACGTGTCCATTCCACATATTACCTACTGTGAAGCACTTAATCTGTGGATCACACAGTCTAGGTGCATCAGGACATTTCCTCGCATAATTTAACTAAAATGTTCAGTTTATGTACGAAATATCCGGGCATTCAGTAAACTAACGGACGTAACGCACTTTCCACATAAAAGTACACGCGAAGCCACGCACAGACTTCCCAGTAAAAGAATATTCGTGATATGTGAGGCACTGAACAGAATTTTGGTGCGCCGCTGAGCAGAGACGGTTGCGAAATATTGGATTACAATACAGGTTTAGCGACGTTTTATTACTTACAGCTTCTACTTTAGGCGGAAGGTTTCACCTCCACTGGAATGGATTCGGTTAACCACGCCGATCGAGCTGATCGCTGATGTCTGCAGGTGACATGACAATAATATAATTCTGCAAAACATTCGAGAACAGGGGAGGAGGACACGCAAAAAAAAAAAAAAACCTGCGGTGAGCGCAAGTCTGCGCGGAAAGGGATAAAAGTTGCATTAAGCCAAACGGATTACGTGAAAACTGATGAAACCACGATGGTGTCTGGCATCTGCTGAACACGTTGTTGGTTCTCATGTCGATGTACAGGAGCTGCAAAATTTTACTGAACGTCAGCATGATAGGACGTACAGGATTTATAATGAATTCAAATCCACTGGCGGTTTTCAGGTTTTCTACGTATTAATAACAAAGAATTTTGTGTATTACACGTGGGCCATCTTCTGAAGATGGCCCACATATAGGGCCGAAACATGTAGTTGTATTCCTACTGTACTACTAGGTGAAATATAGTCGTGTTCAACTGTACGTGTAATACATAAAATTCTTTGTTATTGAACCAACACAACGGGACTGACGCACCTCAGGATTTCTACGTATTATTGAATACTTGAGGGGGCGAGAATGGTTTATTTGAAGACAGTTTCGAAATTTCACAGGCAGTATGATGCATCGGGCACACCCACCATGGCTCAAGAAGTATTCTTCAATCAAAACAGTCAGTTTTGGGAAAGAATAAACGTTACAAATACTGCCATCCAATGCCCCAAAATAAATTACAAAATTTTCGAACAACTTAACAATTATGACCTTAGTTTTGGTTAGCATAATCCCCACCAGCGATTACAAAGTTGTCAGACATTACATCAAAGTTTCGCAAAACAATAACACACGAAACAATATGTTCCGTTTTCCTACTGCACAGACTTACAACAATAGTATTTCATTAGCACATGGATTTTATTTCGTTAGACGCACTGTATTTCACCTATCTTCACAGAAAATTTAAATTATCGCTAATTAACACCTATTTGGTTGCCGACATTTTAACGCGTCTGTAATGAAATAGTCTGCGGAGAAAAGCTTAACTCAACTGTGTTTTTCTGAATCACAATACGGTGCTACAATCAAGAGTCATTTTTTCTCCGAGCATCACAGAAAGACAATCATCTGGACCTTAGCCGAATGCAATGCAGATTTCGCATCGCCATCTCCCATTTCACAAGACTGCGCGTCGTCCAATTTATCACTAAGAGCAGAATGTGGAAAAGTATGGAGGTGCACTAGGCTCCAATGGCAAAAAGTTCAAATAAATTTTAGTCTAAAAATCGGTAAAGCGGTTAAAATTTCAGTGGGGGACACAGAGACCCGTAAATTAAGGCACAAACACATACACAATGGTGGTCACATAACCTGGCAGTTTTTTTCCTTTTGAGAAAGAAAAAGCTTTCCCATTACAGGCCTGGATACGCCCCTTAAGGCTCCAGGAAGTTGAGACCCCCAGAAATTTTAGAAAGTCGGCACATGAAGGTTGTAACCTTGTCAGCCCTACTCGCCCGCCGCCTTTACCTCCAAGGACATACCACTTGTACACATTTCTGTCAAAGGCTGGGTCAACTCCAGGGCCAAAGTGCGGCCGGAAGGATTAGGTCGATGAAAAATTTCAATAACCCCCTCGGGGGTACAACCTGCGAACTTCCGACTTGTAGCGCAGTTTCTCAACAAACATCGCCACCGCTCTGAAGGAAGGAAGGGAGGTTAAAATACATAAATTTTACGGAGGTTTATCAAGAATTCCATACGCGACATGCAGTAGACTATCGTCGTTAAAATGAAAGATCAATACAGATGTCGAGTGGTCACAGAGTTATTTGAGACTTCGCAAAAAAAAATACAGTAAAAAGAGGTGAAAACTTTTCGAAAATCTATTAACAAATACAACACACAGTGGCAAAGAAGGCTGCAGGTCATGTTGGTGTTACGGAGTTAGACAGTACAAGTGCAATGACTTGCTTTTTAAACTTGAAATTTGCATCGAAAATCGCAAGCCAAACGGGACTATAAATACAGTAGCAGCTGCTTTAACTTTTTGGCCATGCTTTCTACAGAATGGAGGGGAGATGAGTTCTTGCCCAATGCACGCCGAACGACGAATAAAGAAATGCGTGGTACTATGCAGGAAGCAGCAGCGGGCGTGTCCTAGTCTGCCACAACGTGCACCTAAAAGAACAGGGAATACAAAAAAACCTCAGGCTCATTACGCGGTATGTAGGCTGAGGATAGACGTCAGTATAATTCGAATACAACCCCACAGCGCTACCTTAATACGCACGTATGAAAATATCGCCAGTGGACATAAGAGTATGTGATTGGTTTACCGACGCTTTCTCAACTACACTGTCATGCAGTTCTTTCAGTACCGAACAAGTAAAATCATTTTGTCTGAAAACAATTTTTATTAGATAACAGTCTATTTATCAGTCCAGCTAATTGTCTGAACCTGAATCAAGTCAAATTCAGGCTCACCTATAACACATATCGAGAAATGAACTGTATGGCTACGTAATTAATCGTTACTGTTTCGTGAGGATTTTAAGTGAAGAGACTAAGATAACGCAAGTGAAGTAATACAGGATGGGCCACGAAAAAGCAGGCCGGGTCCGTAACATAGCGTAAATACAGAAATTAATACAGGTCAACAACATGCAATCGAGGACGATCAGCGGTGGGGAGAAGGGGGGGGGGAGAGAAATGGTGACAGCACGACTGTTGACTAACTGTTCAAACACTCTACGCAATATACATACTAAACGTCAGAGAGAATATCACAAGGACACGTGTCAAACGGAAGGCGGGCTACTGTTTCGTGGCTCACTCTGTATAAAAAAAAAGCAATAAACATGTGAATCAGAGTAAATTATATTATATTTTTATCCAAGGTTTGACAAAATTATCGGTGTCAATCCAAGTGCCTTCTCAAAAATCATGTCTTATATGTGAATATAAATATAGAATCAGAATTTCATTATTATGTGTGCAATACACGTTCCTAGTGAGTAGAAGTTCAATGGAGTTTGATTTATTATTATCAATACCGGTTGTGATATTATTAGATTTTTCCCAGTATTTCTTTCTTTATGGCTGTCAGCCTTGGACTGATAGCGATTTTATTGATCATGTCAAAAAGACACAATGAGATGTCACCTGTAAAAATTTCTTCCAGTATTCTTTACTACGTGTTTGTCAAAGTAATTAACTAAGTGCTATCTTACGTCCGCGTTATTGACAATAAGTTCCGCTCAAGGACAGGCCTATTCTCTTCGCCAAAAGGTCCAGGATGGTTCTGTAGCGAACCCAAATTCCTACCCATTTGGCAAAGAGGATAATACGTGGTGACCTCTCGCCTTCATCTAATAAATGTCTTTATAATGCGATTCTATTGATCAAGAAACGGAATCTCATCAGAACTAACTGTGGAGCTTTAACTCCATGCCCCCATTCACAACGCTGTATTTAGATGGTACTCTTCCTTCTAGTTTTCGACACCCACTGATAAGAATATTCGTGACGAATTTTTCAATTCTCGATTTTAAATAATAAAAAGTACGCTATTTCTTTTTTTGTTATTCCAACTTGTACATTTTGGCTAACAAAACACTCTTCAGAGCGGTAACATACCAAGGCCCTCACTATGTCATGCACTGAGACTGCACTAAGGGCGACTTCAGGCTGCCATGAGAAGTTACTCTAGAATTCGTTGCATACAAACGAGCACCTAGCGACTTTCCCGTTTGTTCAACTCTTAAAAAAAAAAAGGACAATTCTATCGGACATGAACAAGGGTTGGCCATACTGCTTCGCCTCTCAACACGATTAATTAATCAATTAATAAATTACCCTGTTAAAGAAACAAGTTAATAAAACAATGGCCAATGACACCGTTACTTTTATGGTTTCGAAGGAGGTTTCACCTGTCTTTTGACTCTAACTTTATCTAAATAAGGCATACAAACACAGTTACTACCTCACAGCGGAAAAACTGCGTCTATATTACAAAAGACCACACGGTTAGTACGCAAATAACGAGACTGTTATACGCACAACAGGTTTGTGAAACAGGCAAGAACATTTTCTATGCAAAACGAAAAGTTTTATAAAATTTGCAGCACGTGATACATAGAGTTATCACTGTCCTTAGAACTTCACACATCAAACAGTGGGATTATATTAGGAGAGATTTTCTGTAATGGAGCTCAACAAAACTATGGCGTTCCGTACGAAAATCCAATTACAATACACAAATTAGCATGTCAATATTATTATAAAATAGACTTAAAACAATGTTAATTTGTTTTTGATATAGGATCATTTGTTCAAATATTTATGAACTTAGCAGTACTAGAATACATAAGTAAGGATATATTTAAAAGGAGTTCTTTCTCTGAAGAAACTGCATTTTACTTTTCAAGGTTTGCTCTTCGCATACATTAAACGTGATTTTTATTTCTAAATGTAAACAACTAAACGTTTATACTAAGACATTAACTAATATACGTCAGCACAACTATTTTATTATACAAGGCTACATGATTCGACCTTTAAACGGTCATCTTCAGGCCTTCTAACATGTTGAGTCAACAGATGCTGTGTACATGTTGGGATCCCAATATGTTGACACCGATAAAATACATAAAATCAGCCAGGCCACTTACCTAGGGAAGAGTGATATATGTATTGCATAACTATATGCAGTTAAAATATGTAACCCTTTAAACGCCGAGTTCAAACCCATCTGCCATTTGCTGGCATTGTTAGGAGCTTACCATATTCTCCACGTTAGCAGGATAAGGGTTAAAATAGTAGTTTGGCGTTTATCAGCTGTAATATCAGATTCCGTTACTAGCTAAGTATTCCTGGGAATGCGTGGTTTTTTTTATTAGAGACGTCGATGTGAGTCCTTTACTACTAGAGCTCTCCGGGATTGTGCGTCTCTAATTTAAAAAAAAAACCCACATCTTCCCAGGAACCTGGTGTTACAGCTGATAAACGACAAAATACCATTTTCAATACTTTTATGCAATACACATATCACTCCTCCCTAGGTAACTGACCTGCCTGATTTTGTGTATTTTATCGGTGTTGACATATTGGGATCCCAACATGTACACAGCATCTGTTGACTCAATATGTTAGAAGGCCTGAAGATGACCGTTTAAAAGGTCGAAACATGTAGCCTTTTATAATAAAATAGTTGTGCTGACGTATATTAATTAATGTTTTAGTATATTCCTAGCACATCGTGATGCCTACAAAAAACTAAACGTTTATCTAATAACCTTGTTTAATATTTGTCGATTAGTACCATTACTTAACGTGGTTCTGTGTTTCATCTACATAAATAAGGGCTTCAACAGGAGAAATACAACACCGTCCACACTAATTGTGTCCACTTATTTTATTTCCCCTATTATGAATCTAACAAAACGGGATGACAAACGGAAAAGCGAGAAATTTATTAGGGCATCCGGAAACAATTTTCGGGCGCGAAAGGGTTCTATGGCCAAATTAATTTGGGAAACAATGCATTAAAAAGAACAATCGGCGAATGCAATACCCACAGTGAAATGATGAGTGTTTCGTTACACTCACACACGCCGCAATGAAGATATTTTTTACAATTGTTTAAACGCTTTTTACACCCAACCAATCGCTACTTTCTGTACATGCTACGCAATTGAATATACAAGTAATTGCCTTTGAGAATAATGTACGTCGTCAAGCATCGATAATTAACACAGATACAAAGGGTTTATATAGAGAAACTAGGGACTTAACTACACACCTTCCATAATGACACGTCTTCATAGTGGGATGCTAAGCACAGCATTAACCTTACTTTCATATGCATAAGAAATAAGCCGTTTACAATGTAAGCAAATGTTAGAATTAACTACGGAATTATTATCACGAAATTAGTGCAGTAACGCCACAGGATAAAACGTGAAGATTCAGGCGTTTCCTTTCGACTGCATGAAGCAAAGTTCCAAGAGCCACGTTTCCCTTTAATAATATCAGGAATTAAAGGGTTTATTTTGCCCTCAGACCATTTACGTATCGGACCATTTGGGAAGTTATGACTACGGTTACATGCAGCAAAACAATATCATAATTTCAGTTTTACCCCTCAATTTTCAAATCACAAATCATGTTTCAACACATCGTTTGAGGGAATACTGTCCTAATGGACTTATGATATTGGAGCTTATGAATTCACGAAATTCCTTCCACTTCTTGAACCATTCACAGGTTAGCAGTTAAAGTTCTGAGTGTCAACACAGTGCAACAGTTGCCAGACTTGTGTATCCGTGTTTAGAGAAACCACAGCACATGCAGTAACTGACCACGCCAAAACGAAACACATCGTCCCTTACACAGAATTAACTTATCTCTTCGAACGATAAGCATTAAAATAACGCTCGTCGTAATGCCATCTGTTAAAAAAAACTCATATTACGTAACACAAACACTTTAGCCTATTCGTGACCATTATTCTGAAACAAACTCTCTGACACGTCACACACACACACACACACACACTACAATCCAACAGCTTTCGATTTTCAGTAGTACCAACAGAAACAACGTACGTCGACAATAACGCCAATTTATCGGTTCTGTGAACTAATAAACCAATGTAGAAGAAGGTCGTGTTACCTATTATCGAACTTAAGAACTAAAACTTTAAGAAGCTCAAGAGCAGATGTGAAAGAAGTAGTAAAGACGGCATACACGCGTATCATCAGCCTTGCCAACCGAATATTGTAATTTTAATTTCGATCTATAGTCACTTCTTACGAGAAGAGGCTTATGACATTACACAGTTCTCTGTGTGTGTGTGTGTCTCATTCAAATGTCAACGGACCGACTTTCACGAAATTTCGTACATACATTAAGCCACTAAAGGCTGCCCTAGCTACGTACTTTCTAGCATCCTGTAATTAGTGACAACAACACGCCAGAGCAGGAGAGACGTGTGAGGTGGAGACGCCACTCACATGGGCTTCTGAAATGAAATATCCCTGACACATGCAAGTCATTAAGCTTCTATTGTAGAATATGAGGGAACAACTGAGCGAGAGGGCAAATATTAATTGCGCTGCCAGTTAGACAGCGATAAGTGCCTTAACAATGCAGTTAATAATAGGATATGTTCTGTGAAAATAGAATAAACATAAACAGCGCCACGGAGTAAGTAAGGAACACTCTCTACTTACCCGAAAAATTATCAAGGGACCTACGTCACAGATAATTCAGTTAATAAGAAATCAACTTCGGTGAAAGGAAGAAAATTAGGCAAAAGGTAAAAGAGTCATCGAAAAAAAAAAAGGTCTACGCATAACAAAATAAGAAACGGCCGATACTAGGCTGTTTAGTACAAAAACCGGAGTGCCTGAGTACGTGCGACCACATATACTTCCTGAGGATAACTGAGGGTTTTTTTAAAAATATTTTTTAAATGTTTCACGTCAAAAAAATAGCCACAGCTAATTGACGTTCATGGCGCCGTGCGTCGTAATATATTTCTATTGTAACACCAACTAGATGCACCAATGTCCCAAAACATTTTATTTTGGAAAGTCACTCTACATTTATCTCAGTAATTAGCCAACTTGATGCACAAAATTTTTGTTTTACAATAAGTTTATTTCATGCCTCTACATGTTTCAAGCACATGTGCTCATCATCAGGAGGTCAAAATTGTATTACACAGCCTCTGGTATCATCAAGCCTATAGGTGGCCGTCTGGTGCACCAGACGGCCACCTATAGGCTTGATGATACCAGAGGCTGTGTAATACAATTTTGACCTCCTGATGATGAGCACATGTGCTTGAAACATGTAGAGGCATGAAATAAACTTATTGTAAAACAAAAATTTTGTGCATCAAGTTGGCTAATTACTGAGATAAATGTAGAGTGACTTTCCAAAATAAAATGTTTTGGGACATTGGTGCATCTAGTTGGTGTTACAATAGAAATATATTACGACGCACGGCGCCATGAACGTCAATTAGCTGTGGCTATTTTTTTGACGTGAAACATTTAAAAAATATTTTTAAAAAAACCCTCAGTTATCCTCAGGAAGTATATGTGGTCGCACGTACTCAGGCACTCCGGTTTTTGTACTAAACAGCCTAGTATCGGCCGTTTCTTATTTTGTTATGCGTAGACCTTTTTTTTTTTCGATGACTCTTTTACCTTTTGCCTAATTTTCTTCCTTTCACCGAAGTTGATTTCTTATTAACTGAATTATCTGTGACGTAGGTCCCTTGATAATTTTTCGGGTAAGTAGAGAGTGTTCCTTACTTACTCCGTGGCGCTGTTTATGTTTATTCTATTTTCACAGAACATATCCTATTATTAACTGCATTGTTAAGGCACTTATCGCTGTCTAACTGGCAGCGCAATTAATATTTGCCCTCTCGCTCAGTTGTTCCCTCATATTCTACAATAGAAGCTTAATGACTTGCATGTGTCAGGGATATTTCATTTCAGAAGCCCATGTGAGTGGCGTCTCCACCTCACACGTCTCTCCTGCTCTGGCGTGTTGTTGTCACTAATTACAGGATGCTAGAAAGTACGTAGCTAGGGCAGCCTTTAGTGGCTTAATGTATGTACGAAATTTCGTGAAAGTCGGTCCGTTGACATTTGAATGAGACACACACACACACAGAGAACTGTGTAATGTCATAAGCCTCTTCTCGTAAGAAGTGACTATAGATCGAAATTAAAATTACAATATTCGGTTGGCAAGGCTGATGATACGCGTGTATGCCGTCTTTACTACTTCTTTCACATCTGCTCTTGAGCTTCTTAAAGTTTTAGTTCTTAAGTTCGATAATAGGTAACACGACCTTCTTCTACATTGGTTTATTAGTTCACAGAACCGATAAATTGGCGTTATTGTCGACGTACGTTGTTTCTGTTGGTACTACTGAAAATCGAAAGCTGTTGGATTGTAGTGTGTGTGTGTGTGTGTGTGTGACGTGTCAGAGAGTTTGTTTCAGAATAATGGTCACGAATAGGCTAAAGTGTTTGTGTTACGTAATATGAGTTTTTTTTAACAGATGGCATTACGACGAGCGTTATTTTAATGCTTATCGTTCGAAGAGATAAGTTAATTCTGTGTAAGGGACGATGTGTTTCGTTTTGGCGTGGTCAGTTACTGCATGTGCTGTGGTTTCTCTAAACACGGATACACAAGTCTGGCAACTGTTGCACTGTGTTGACACTCAGAACTTTAACTGCTAACCTGTGAATGGTTCAAGAAGTGGAAGGAATTTCGTGAATTCATAAGCTCCAATATCATAAGTCCATTAGGACAGTATTCCCTCAAACGATGTGTTGAAACATGATTTGTGATTTGAAAATTGAGGGGTAAAACTGAAATTATGATATTGTTTTGCTGCATGTAACCGTAGTCATAACTTCCCAAATGGTCCGATACGTAAATGGTCTGAGGGCAAAATAAACCCTTTAATTCCTGATATTATTAAAGGGAAACGTGGCTCTTGGAACTTTGCTTCATGCAGTCGAAAGGAAACGCCTGAATCTTCACGTTTTATCCTGTGGCGTTACTGCACTAATTTCGTGATAATAATTCCGTAGTTAATTCTAACATTTGCTTACATTGTAAACGGCTTATTTCTTATGCATATGAAAGTAAGGTTAATGCTGTGCTTAGCATCCCACTATGAAGACGTGTCATTATGGAAGGTGTGTAGTTAAGTCCCTAGTTTCTCTATATAAACCCTTTGTATCTGTGTTAATTATCGATGCTTGACGACGTACATTATTCTCAAAGGCAATTACTTGTATATTCAATTGCGTAGCATGTACAGAAAGTAGCGATTGGTTGGGTGTAAAAAGCGTTTAAACAATTGTAAAAAATATCTTCATTGCGGCGTGTGTGAGTGTAACGAAACACTCATCATTTCACTGTGGGTATTGCATTCGCCGATTGTTCTTTTTAATGCATTGTTTCCCAAATTAATTTGGCCATAGAACCCTTTCGCGCCCGAAAATTGTTTCCGGATGCCCTAATAAATTTCTCGCTTTTCCGTTTGTCATCCCGTTTTGTTAGATTCATAATAGGGGAAATAAAATAAGTGGACACAATTAGTGTGGACGGTGTTGTATTTCTCCTGTTGAAGCCCTTATTTATGTAGATGAAACACAGAACCACGTTAAGTAATGGTACTAATCGACAAATATTAAACAAGGTTATTAGATAAACGTTTAGTTTTTTGTAGGCATCACGATGTGCTAGGAATATACTAAAACATTAATTAATATACGTCAGCACAACTATTTTATTATAAAAGGCTACATGTTTCGACCTTTTAAACGGTCATCTTCAGGCCTTCTAACATATTGAGTCAACAGATGCTGTGTACATGTTGGGATCCCAATATGTCAACACCGATAAAATACACAAAATCAGGCAGGTCAGTTACCTAGGGAGGAGTGATATGTGTATTGCATAAAAGTATTGAAAATGGTATTTTGTCGTTTATCAGCTGTAACACCAGGTTCCTGGGAAGATGTGGGTTTTTTTTTTAAATTAGAGACGCACAATCCCGGAGAGCTCTAGTAGTAAAGGACTCACATCGACGTCTCTAATAAAAAAAACCACGCATTCCCAGGAATACTTAGCTAGTAACGGAATCTGATATTACAGCTGATAAACGCCAAACTACTATTTTAACCCTTATCCTGCTAACGTGGAGAATATGGTAAGCTCCTAACAATGCCAGCAAATGGCAGATGGGTTTGAACTCGGCGTTTAAAGGGTTACATATTTTAACTGCATATAGTTATGCAATACATATATCACTCTTCCCTAGGTAAGTGGCCTGGCTGATTTTATGTATTTTATCGGTGTCAACATATTGGGATCCCAACATGTACACAGCATCTGTTGACTCAACATGTTAGAAGGCCTGAAGATGACCGTTTAAAGGTCGAATCATGTAGCCTTGTATAATAAAATAGTTGTGCTGACGTATATTAGTTAATGTCTTAGTATAAACGTTTAGTTGTTTACATTTAGAAATAAAAATCACGTTTAATGTATGCGAAGAGCAAACCTTGAAAAGTAAAATGCAGTTTCTTCAGAGAAAGAACTCCTTTTAAATATATCCTTACTTATGTATTCTAGTACTGCTAAGTTCATAAATATTTGAACAAATGATCCTATATCAAAAACAAATTAACATTGTTTTAAGTCTATTTTATAATAATATTGACATGCTAATTTGTGTATTGTAATTGGATTTTCGTACGGAACGCCATAGTTTTGTTGAGCTCCATTACAGAAAATCTCTCCTAATATAATCCCACTGTTTGATGTGTGAAGTTCTAAGGACAGTGATAACTCTATGTATCACGTGCTGCAAATTTTATAAAACTTTTCGTTTTGCATAGAAAATGTTCTTGCCTGTTTCACAAACCTGTTGTGCGTATAACAGTCTCGTTATTTGCGTACTAACCGTGTGGTCTTTTGTAATATAGACGCAGTTTTTCCGCTGTGAGGTAGTAACTGTGTTTGTATGCCTTATTTAGATAAAGTTAGAGTCAAAAGACAGGTGAAACCTCCTTCGAAACCATAAAAGTAACGGTGTCATTGGCCATTGTTTTATTAACTTGTTTCTTTAACAGGGTAATTTATTAATTGATTAATTAATCGTGTTGAGAGGCGAAGCAGTATGGCCAACCCTTGTTCATGTCCGATAGAATTGTCCTTTTTTTTTTTAAGAGTTGAACAAACGGGAAAGTCGCTAGGTGCTCGTTTGTATGCAACGAATTCTAGAGTAACTTCTCATGGCAGCCTGAAGTCGCCCTTAGTGCAGTCTCAGTGCATGACATAGTGAGGGCCTTGGTATGTTACCGCTCTGAAGAGTGTTTTGTTAGCCAAAATGTACAAGTTGGAATAACAAAAAAAGAAATAGCGTACTTTTTATTATTTAAAATCGAGAATTGAAAAATTCGTCACGAATATTCTTATCAGTGGGTGTCGAAAACTAGAAGGAAGAGTACCATCTAAATACAGCGTTGTGAATGGGGGCATGGAGTTAAAGCTCCACAGTTAGTTCTGATGAGATTCCGTTTCTTGATCAATAGAATCGCATTATAAAGACATTTATTAGATGAAGGCGAGAGGTCACCACGTATTATCCTCTTTGCCAAATGGGTAGGAATTTGGGTTCGCTACAGAACCATCCTGGACCTTTTGGCGAAGAGAATAGGCCTGTCCTTGAGCGGAACTTATTGTCAATAACGCGGACGTAAGATAGCACTTAGTTAATTACTTTGACAAACACGTAGTAAAGAATACTGGAAGAAATTTTTACAGGTGACATCTCATTGTGTCTTTTTGACATGATCAATAAAATCGCTATCAGTCCAAGGCTGACAGCCATAAAGAAAGAAATACTGGGAAAAATCTAATAATATCACAACCGGTATTGATAATAATAAATCAAACTCCATTGAACTTCTACTCACTAGGAACGTGTATTGCACACATAATAATGAAATTCTGATTCTATATTTATATTCACATATAAGACATGATTTTTGAGAAGGCACTTGGATTGACACCGATAATTTTGTCAAACCTTGGATAAAAATATAATATAATTTACTCTGATTCACATGTTTATTGCTTTTTTTTTATACAGAGTGAGCCACGAAACAGTAGCCCGCCTTCCGTTTGACACGTGTCCTTGTGATATTCTCTCTGACGTTTAGTATGTATATTGCGTAGAGTGTTTGAACAGTTAGTCAACAGTCGTGCTGTCACCATTTCTCTCCCCCCCCCCTTCTCCCCACCGCTGATCGTCCTCGATTGCATGTTGTTGACCTGTATTAATTTCTGTATTTACGCTATGTTACGGACCCGGCCTGCTTTTTCGTGGCCCATCCTGTATTACTTCACTTGCGTTATCTTAGTCTCTTCACTTAAAATCCTCACGAAACAGTAACGATTAATTACGTAGCCATACAGTTCATTTCTCGATATGTGTTATAGGTGAGCCTGAATTTGACTTGATTCAGGTTCAGACAATTAGCTGGACTGATAAATAGACTGTTATCTAATAAAAATTGTTTTCAGACAAAATGATTTTACTTGTTCGGTACTGAAAGAACTGCATGACAGTGTAGTTGAGAAAGCGTCGGTAAACCAATCACATACTCTTATGTCCACTGGCGATATTTTCATACGTGCGTATTAAGGTAGCGCTGTGGGGTTGTATTCGAATTATACTGACGTCTATCCTCAGCCTACATACCGCGTAATGAGCCTGAGGTTTTTTTGTATTCCCTGTTCTTTTAGGTGCACGTTGTGGCAGACTAGGACACGCCCGCTGCTGCTTCCTGCATAGTACCACGCATTTCTTTATTCGTCGTTCGGCGTGCATTGGGCAAGAACTCATCTCCCCTCCATTCTGTAGAAAGCATGGCCAAAAAGTTAAAGCAGCTGCTACTGTATTTATAGTCCCGTTTGGCTTGCGATTTTCGATGCAAATTTCAAGTTTAAAAAGCAAGTCATTGCACTTGTACTGTCTAACTCCGTAACACCAACATGACCTGCAGCCTTCTTTGCCACTGTGTGTTGTATTTGTTAATAGATTTTCGAAAAGTTTTCACCTCTTTTTACTGTATTTTTTTTTGCGAAGTCTCAAATAACTCTGTGACCACTCGACATCTGTATTGATCTTTCATTTTAACGACGATAGTCTACTGCATGTCGCGTATGGAATTCTTGATAAACCTCCGTAAAATTTATGTATTTTAACCTCCCTTCCTTCCTTCAGAGCGGTGGCGATGTTTGTTGAGAAACTGCGCTACAAGTCGGAAGTTCGCAGGTTGTACCCCCGAGGGGGTTATTGAAATTTTTCATCGACCTAATCCTTCCGGCCGCACTTTGGCCCTGGAGTTGACCCAGCCTTTGACAGAAATGTGTACAAGTGGTATGTCCTTGGAGGTAAAGGCGGCGGGCGAGTAGGGCTGACAAGGTTACAACCTTCATGTGCCGACTTTCTAAAATTTCTGGGGGTCTCAACTTCCTGGAGCCTTAAGGGGCGTATCCAGGCCTGTAATGGGAAAGCTTTTTCTTTCTCAAAAGGAAAAAAACTGCCAGGTTATGTGACCACCATTGTGTATGTGTTTGTGCCTTAATTTACGGGTCTCTGTGTCCCCCACTGAAATTTTAACCGCTTTACCGATTTTTAGACTAAAATTTATTTGAACTTTTTGCCATTGGAGCCTAGTGCACCTCCATACTTTTCCACATTCTGCTCTTAGTGATAAATTGGACGACGCGCAGTCTTGTGAAATGGGAGATGGCGATGCGAAATCTGCATTGCATTCGGCTAAGGTCCAGATGATTGTCTTTCTGTGATGCTCGGAGAAAAAATGACTCTTGATTGTAGCACCGTATTGTGATTCAGAAAAACACAGTTGAGTTAAGCTTTTCTCCGCAGACTATTTCATTACAGACGCGTTAAAATGTCGGCAACCAAATAGGTGTTAATTAGCGATAATTTAAATTTTCTGTGAAGATAGGTGAAATACAGTGCGTCTAACGAAATAAAATCCATGTGCTAATGAAATACTATTGTTGTAAGTCTGTGCAGTAGGAAAACGGAACATATTGTTTCGTGTGTTATTGTTTTGCGAAACTTTGATGTAATGTCTGACAACTTTGTAATCGCTGGTGGGGATTATGCTAACCAAAACTAAGGTCATAATTGTTAAGTTGTTCGAAAATTTTGTAATTTATTTTGGGGCATTGGATGGCAGTATTTGTAACGTTTATTCTTTCCCAAAACTGACTGTTTTGATTGAAGAATACTTCTTGAGCCATGGTGGGTGTGCCCGATGCATCATACTGCCTGTGAAATTTCGAAACTGTCTTCAAATAAACCATTCTCGCCCCCTCAAGTATTCAATAATACGTAGAAATCCTGAGGTGCGTCAGTCCCGTTGTGTTGGTTCAATAACAAAGAATTTTATGTATTACACGTACAGTTGAACACGACTATATTTCACCTAGTAGTACAGTAGGAATACAACTACATGTTTCGGCCCTATATGTGGGCCATCTTCAGAAGATGGCCCACGTGTAATACACAAAATTCTTTGTTATTAATACGTAGAAAACCTGAAAACCGCCAGTGGATTTGAATTCATTATAAATCCTGTACGTCCTATCATGCTGACGTTCAGTAAAATTTTGCAGCTCCTGTACATCGACATGAGAACCAACAACGTGTTCAGCAGATGCCAGACACCATCGTGGTTTCATCAGTTTTCACGTAATCCGTTTGGCTTAATGCAACTTTTATCCCTTTCCGCGCAGACTTGCGCTCACCGCAGGTTTTTTTTTTTTTTTGCGTGTCCTCCTCCCCTGTTCTCGAATGTTTTGCAGAATTATATTATTGTCATGTCACCTGCAGACATCAGCGATCAGCTCGATCGGCGTGGTTAACCGAATCCATTCCAGTGGAGGTGAAACCTTCCGCCTAAAGTAGAAGCTGTAAGTAATAAAACGTCGCTAAACCTGTATTGTAATCCAATATTTCGCAACCGTCTCTGCTCAGCGGCGCACCAAAATTCTGTTCAGTGCCTCACATATCACGAATATTCTTTTACTGGGAAGTCTGTGCGTGGCTTCGCGTGTACTTTTATGTGGAAAGTGCGTTACGTCCGTTAGTTTACTGAATGCCCGGATATTTCGTACATAAACTGAACATTTTAGTTAAATTATGCGAGGAAATGTCCTGATGCACCTAGACTGTGTGATCCACAGATTAAGTGCTTCACAGTAGGTAATATGTGGAATGGACACGTAGTTAGCTAATACGATACGTAGTTATTTTATAAATTAGCTATGAAATCATAGACGTAACATGACATTAACGTTACACAGTATACGTCAGCACAATCTTTTTTATTCTTAAGCAAGGCTACATGTTTCGACTAATAGTCATCTTCAGGCCCTTACAACATTTT
>Ga0131853_10011011_pt1 | contig 16539 bp, 11 predicted proteins | sample TergutLab28metaG_FD_92764 | JGI IMG/M metagenome (GOLD analysis project Ga0131853, IMG submission 92764) | Labiotermes labralis P1 segment gut microbial communities from Petit-Saut dam, French Guiana - Lab288 P1 (version 2) (version 2) | ecosystem: Host-associated > Arthropoda: Insects >...
GGCAGTTTCTCCTTCTTCCAAATAGAAATAATAAGTTTATGAACCTCCAAGTAAATTGTTCTACCCCCTGCTTTAATCAGTTCTGCTGGTATTTGGTTAATACCTGGCAATTTGTGACTTTTTAGCTTGTCGATAGCCAACTCAACCTCAGAGGCACTTGGCTCAGGTACTAGTGGTTCTGCTGTGTGTATTTCTGGCTCTCCCTTGTATATACCCACACAACAATAAAAACTGTGAGGTTTTGAGATCTAAATTCCATACAAATTGCATATATATATATATTTATATACGCAGTTTATATGGAATTTAGATCTCAAAACCTCGCAGTTTTTATTGTTGTGTGGGTATATACAAGGGAGAGCCAATGAAAACATTAAAAGTGCAATAAAAATTCGAAACACAGCTCGATTGTCTTGTAAGTTGACAACAATGATACTCATGTTTTGAAGAGTGGCCAACAGGTGGCAGTATGATGGAGGAATGCAACACAACGGCGCAGTAGTAGTGTAAAAATGTCAGCCCCACTTGCAACATGCACCAAAGAAGAACAGTGTTCTGTCATCCATTTTTTAAGTAGTAACGGTAAAGCAGTCCCGTTACAGGCCTGGAGGGGCCCAGAAGGTTCCAGGAAGGTAAGGTTCCCAGATTTCGTGACAGCGGCACAGGATGGTGGTTGTCAGCCTTACGCACTGGCCACCTTTACCCCCAGGAAATACTCCTGGTACTCATTTCTGTTAGAGGTTGTGTTGACCCCAGGGCCATAGTGCAATCGGAAGGATTTTACGCAAATGAAAAATCCACTGACAACAGCTGGTATCGAACCAGCGACCTTCTGATTTGTAGCACAGCATTTTTAAGTAGTGAAGGGGTGAAACCCATCGAACTTCATCAACAAATGAAAGTTCAGTATGGTGATACATGTCTGTCACTACAGCAAGTGTATGAGTGGACTAGGAAGTTCATGAACAGCATTAGTTCTGTAACAGAGTCTACTCGACCTGGTCAGGCACACTGAGTAGTGACACCAGAGGCCATCACAGCAGTTGAAACCATCATGGAGGAAAATCGCTGTGTACCAGTGAATTAAATAGCCACACATCTGGATATGAGTCACGGATCAGCACACCATATCTTCCATGATGTTCTACAGTTCCATAAAGTGTCTGCAAGGTGGGTACCATGCCAGCTGACTGCAGAATTGAAAGAATGACATGTTGATGCCTGCCAGGAACTTTTGAAACACTTTGAAGCAAATATGGTGGCTTTCTAGGAAGAACTGTTATGGGAGATGAAATCTGGGTCCACTACCACCAGCCGGATACCAAGAAAGCAAGGAATGGCACCATACCTCCTCACCAAAACTGAAAAAATTCCGCACACAACCATCTGCAGGAAAGGTTACACTGACTCTCTTTTGGGATGAAAAAGGGCTAATTTTGGAGCATTACATGCCCAGGGGAAACACTGTGACCAGTGCAATGTATGCAGATCTGCTGAAGAGTCACCTGCATCCTGCAATCAAGTCCAAACAATGTGGACGTCTGAGTACAGGTGTTTTGCTCCAACATGACAATGCTTGGCCCCATACTGCCCATTCAGTTGTTGCAACAATCCAAGATCTGTCCTTCGAGTGTCTTCCACATCAGCTGTACTCGCCAGACCTCGCCCCCAGTGAATTTCATGTCTTTGGACCGCTCAAAGAGGTGATGGGAAGCAAGTCTTTCAGGTCCGACAAAGAGGTGCAGCAGGCGATGCACAAGTGGCTGCACTCTCAGCCAAAGAATTTTTTTCTAGAGGTGTCCGTGCACTTCTGAAGCACTGGAACACTTGTACGGAACACAATGGAAACTACATAGAAAAATGAAGTCATTGTGTACCTTTTATGTTCAATAAATTACGAGATAAAAAGTATTTAAGGTTTTCATTTGACTCACCCTCATTTAACATGGGAAGAACAGCCTTGGGAATAGAATTTGTATAACTGTGTTTTAGTTTTAAAAGGACTGGGTCAAGAATGTAGCAATACAAAATGAATAGTAATCTTAAAATGTTTAAGGGTAAAATCAGTTGAAAAGTAGGTAATTCTTCAGAGGATGGTCTGTATAAGTTTATAGTGGTCTTGCATAATGAAGGTGGAAATTTCTTGAAGATGGAGCACTTAAGTAAGACTTTCTTGTTTTGACATTTTAAACGACCTGAAAATAGAATTTATTTATGGTGCATTAGATGAGATAAGGTTAATTATATTAGAGTTTATATGGAAGCAAAACTTTAGAAGTAACATTTTTTAAAAAATTTGTATCAGAAATTATAAATATTTCGACAGCTTATCACTATTAATTTGGAAAGCATTTCCTTCCCACTATTGAATCACTTTGTTCTTAGTGCAAAGGAATTACTTTATAAATAAGGGTGAAAAGCTGCGCAAATATTTATGATCTTTGATGCATGTAAGTTTCTAAAAAAATGTTATTTCTAAAGTTTTGCATCCATATAAACTCTAATTTAATTTACCTTATACCATTTTTACACACTATAAACAAATATTATTTTCAGGTCTAAAATTTCAAAACAAGAATGTTACACTTAAACGCTACTTCTTTGAGAAATTTCCACACTCAATAGGCAAGACCACTTTAAACTTATACAGACCATCCTCTGAAGAATTACCTATGCTTCTGCTGATTTTACCTTTTAACATTTCAACATTATTATTAATTTTATATTGATATTTTCTTGATCTTGTCTTTTTAAAACTGTTCTTCCAATGTTATATATACTCCCATAACAACATAAATTGTGAGGATTTGAAGTCTCACTTTCATATAAACTGTGTACATACATTTTTTTATTCTTGTGTTCAACCTGATAATGCATGTCTTGATGTTATGTGGGTCGGCCTGCATAACATAAAGATGTACAATATTAAGAAACAAATCTCTATAAGATACAAAGTAAAATTCAACCACTCTATATACCAACTGCACTTCAAAGTAAGAGTTGTCTATAAAAGAGTTTTTATCGTATACATACATCCTCACAGAGACAATTAGAACAATTGGCCTTCCATTGGCAACAGAAATAACAGCTTGTAAGGAACTGTAAGCAGTTAAAAAATTATTGTAAGAATTATTTTATTCATTTATGACTTTTAGTATTGATTTTATTTTATTCTATGTAATCACATGAATATTTGTATATCACCTTCCTCAACACGCATTTTTGGAATTGCTGTGAGCTTGAGAATGAGGTCAAAACATGTCACTCTTTTGGACACAAAAACTCTGTAGTCTAAATATTTGTGTTTTGACTGACACAAATTGTATATGTTGTACTGTCATAACACAAGGGAATGTAATATATAACGAGTAAATACACATGATGATAAAATCGAGAAGAATGAGATGGGCAGGGCATGTAGCACGTGTGGGGGCGAGGAGAGGCATATACAGGGTTTTGGTGGGGAAACCTAAGGGAAAGAGACCACTTGGGAGACCCAGGCATAGATGGGAGGATAATATTAAGGTGGATCTTCAGGAAGTAGGATGTGGGGGGTATGGACTGGATCAAGCTGGCTCAGAATAGGGACAGGTGGCGTGCACTTATGAATGCGGTAATAAACCTTTGGGTTCCATAAAATGCGGGGAATTTCTTGACTAGCTGAAAACAGGTTGGCTTCTGAAGAAGGACTCTGCTCCATGGAGTAAGTAAGTAAGTAAGTAAGTACACATATGATGAAAGAATTCCATAAGTTGATGTGTTTGAAAATCATTACATCAACTGAGCTATCATAAGTTTTGGAAGACACTCTGACAGTGAAAAATTCTTTGGGCTGGTTGATGTAAACCCAAGTGGGTTTGAGGAAAATAAAGGCAGACAGATAGTACCCAGTCTCAAGCACCATTATCTGCAATATCCATGTGATTTTTTTCCATGACCTCAATATGTCTTTTTTTTGGATAATGAAACATGAACAAAGTGGATGAAAGACAAAATTGAGCAGAAGCTATAAAATATTAGATTATTTGTTACACATAATATTTCAGAACCGTGCACAAAAAACACAAATCACTTAGAGTCTGCCACTAAGCTTTCTGCAGTCTGAATCACATTTATAATGTCCCAGCTTTTAACTCTGAAAGAAAGACTCAATTTATGTGAGGTACTTGAACTTTGGTTTGCTGATAAGAAAATGGTCTGTACAATCCACGTCTCTCTTTTCAGTAACTGTAAAATCAGAGTGAAAAACAAGTAGAACATAAATTTCATTCATATACATTGGGGGGGGGGGGGGGGGGAACAAAAAGGGGCCGCGGTAAGAAAAAAAAAAAAAAGTTTAAAAAAAAAAAATTTGATAAAAACCCCCTCCTTTTTTTTAAAAAATAAAAAAAAAGGGAAAAAAAAAAAAAAAAAAATAATTTTTAATTAATAAAAGGGGGGGGGGGGGGGGGGCGATGCAAGATGAGCGTACGTGATGAACAGAAGGAAATAGTTCTAACATGAAAACTTGCTCCCCTGACATCTAACACACGTCCCACATGGATTGCTATGTGAATGAAAGCAGTAAATGCTGACAAAAATCCTAATGTGGGTGTGCCAGCTAATCACGAAAAGGTTGAAGAAAGAAAGGTGCCTTGTTATTCTGAGAACTTATTGTTTTCCAGGCCAACACAAGGTGCAAGTGGGTAAAAGGGTGTATAGGTATATAGAACATACATCATTTCAAAACTGTACCAGATGTGTGCCAGTCTCTATCCATTGTTCCCCTGAAAGGAAACGTTTGTATCCAAATAGGCAAATCAGAGAATAGGCAATCTATCACATTTTTACACTTTATTCAATGTCTAAAATGTACCACATGTTCTAGCCTTTTCCATGAAGCCATCATCAAACTTTAGTATCAAAAGTATAAGAGAGGAAAGCTCTGTATGTACATAACATTACTAGTTGAAAAGTACTGAGTCCTAAGTGTTACAATTTTCTTGTACAAAAGTTAAAATATTCAGAAATACAATAAAATAGTACATTAAAAATTATTCAGTGCTGACGTAGCACTTTTTTCAGAACAAAAGCTTTTGATACTCATACTTGATGCTGACTTTATGGAAAGAGCCACAATATGTAGCACACTTTGGACAAAAAAGGCACATCTAAAACAGTTGTGACTGACAGCCTATTTACCATTGTAATGACAAGTCCCATCTTACGACTGTTTAAAAATCTTGTTTTTCAGTGATCTACATAAACTTACAGTCACAGATGTGCTGCTGGAATTTTAATAATCATTATCTGCATTCAGATGAGTTGACTTGACAATGTGTGACAAGATTGGCTGAGCCAATGTTGCAACTGTGTGTCATACACTTACTTTTAGCTTGTGACAGGTCTAGGCCTGCTCCTAGGGCACTGTTTTAACTGTTCTTAATTATTAGGCACTGTGTCAACCAAAAATGTGCATACCAGCTTCAGCAAACCTTTGTCTCCAGTTCCACCAATTGCAATACAAGACTTTGACAGCCCATGGTCCAGCATCACAACAACAGGTATCTCTGAAGTAGTAAACTATTCAACTGCAACGCAGTTTCATCACCCAAAGCTAAATACAAAGGCCTTAACAATCTGCCACAGAAGATTCAGAATATTGCTGACCAGCAGTTCTACTGAACAACTCTGCTACAACTCACACTACACACTACATTCCATGACTACCAATTCTGGGATGTGCTTGCAGCACATGTGCACCAGTATGAGTTAACAAATATCACAGCTGTACACTACCCTCATACTCCTACCCTGTGACACATTCAGTCTTTCAGAGTGGCAATCAAAGGCACATGTGGATAATCACGACAATCATTAAAAGAACTCTGCAGGATCCGTGGTTCTTACAGTGGCACATTTTGGATATGATGCCTTAGTGTATCTATCAGGCGTCATATTCTAGAAGGCTGAAATCATCATAAACGTAATGGTGATGGCACACCAGTAGATATGACATTCATCATAGTCTTGAATTGTTGACACTGTCTTCTATGTCTGTTTCACTGGCAGCAGTATTACAGCTCAGGGCAGAGTCCATGCTTATAATTGAGTCATTACAGCGGGGGTCACTTGCGAGGGACAAGTCATTCTTTGTCCCTGAACCTGGTGGAGGTGTTAAAGTTATATTTGGAGGCTGGGGCGATGAAATATTTCCTGAGTTTGCATTCTCAATTGCTTCCCGGAGCTGCAAATAAAGAACATATGAGACAGAGAAGCAGAATTTTGAATAAAGGTAGACCAACTTGATGACACTTGCTTTATTATGTCAATTTACTGCCCAATATGTTTCAGATGTTAATACATCCATCTTCAGGAGCTTGCGACTACTTTCTGCGTTATTGTGTAGGCTGTATTGTGCTGACTTGAGGTGTGTTGGTGTTATGCAGTGGGAATGGTTGTTGGTGATGTGGTATCTGAGTGTAGGCTGAACCACTACTCTGACAGACTACTGGTCAAGGGCATACAAAGCCTACACTTGGATACCACATCACCAACAACCACTTACACAATAACGCAGAAAAGAGTCGCAAGCTCCTGAAGATGGATGTATTAATATCTGAAACATGCTGATCAATAAATTGACATAATAAAGCAAGTGTCATCAAGTTGGTCTACCTTTATTCAAATATCAAGATGATGCACGGTCCAATACGCATAAGATTCAGAGAAGCAGAATGTTTCTTAATTTTGTACCTAGTGAATGAACGAAGGGCCTTACCTCTTTGAGTGCCACAACACCAATGAGCCTGCCGATGGTTGTGACATATGCATGGTTTACCCCAACCATGGAGAACAGTGAATGCACTTTCAGCAGGGAAGTCCTCTCCACAAGCTGGAAGGGCGCTGGATCAATGTGGCATTTGTCAAAGTTCACTCCCTGTGTCATTTCCTCCTCTTCCCATTGCTTCTGGTCCTCTGGTGACATGTCAATGACTCGTTCACGTGGCTACACATAGGTAAAGAAATCAAGGGTCTGTGAGAACACAGCAGTAAGGAGAACATTTAAATCTCAGATGGAAAATTGGGAGAATTGTATATTGCATGCTGATGATCACACCTTGTACTTTTCACTTCCTTTTGTTAGGGTCATAAAATCCAGACAAATAACATGAATTGAGCATGGAAGAAATTAACACTAGACTTTTGCTAGAAAACCCTAGGAAAAACCAGATAAACATGGGAAAACATTATTAAACTGTATCGTCAAGAAGTAAGCAATAAAAATGTGAAATTCATGTATCCATTTTCAATGGCAGTTTACTTTTCATTGCAAACGCATATTATAAGACATACTGGGCCATAACAAGAAAATATACACAGGCTTCTTCATTTTAAGTATATGTTGTCCCCATGTACGCAATTAAGGCCTATGGGGAAGTGGAGGTAGACTCCACTCATTCATAAGCTTGGCACTAGATGGAGGTTATTGGTTAGCTTCACGCCTCAGCAGCTTTACTTCTGGGGAAAAAGCCCCCCGTACCCATCAAATATGAGGCTGGGTGAACCCCACAGCAAGTGTGAACACCCTTAAGAAGATAAAAACCTATTGTTCCTGGAGGAAATAAACCATGACTCCTCGGTTGTCCAGTCCATAGCCTATTCACGGTACTGACCATGCTATCTTGGATATTTTTCATTTAAAACAAACATTATTTATTTAATACAAAAAAAAATCTGGGTCGTATTGGTCTGTGTTTAACAATCAAAGAGTACAGCTCACTTACCCCTGCTTCACCAATGATGACACAGAGCTTATTTCTTCTCATTCATTGTTTGCACAGTGTGAGAAATCACTGCAATTATGGGGTCATCATGTATGATTTAGCACATGTTTCTTTTCCAAAACTACTTGATGCATTTTAATAAAATATGGTATTTGAAGCCTGTGTATCAAAAGTTGTCTGGCAATCTTAATTTTGACCTATATCACTCTAATGTACACTCTTATTTACATGAAGCTCAAATCAAAATTTTTTAATAACTTGCATAGGACAGCTCATTATGCACAATACTGGTGACAGTTTACACAGACCAACATGATATTTATCAACTAGGTTTCATTTTATGAATTTATGATTGTAGTACATAAACCAGGCATACCAACTGCACTTTTTTGTAGGCTCTGGGACTGGGTGGTACAGGTGGTGCATCTGATATGTCCCCCATTGCCACATTCACATTCATACTGCCTCCAACTCCTAACTCAGGGTCAGGGTTAGGGTCCACATCCTGGAGGGTTGCAGACTTGCGGAAGATGGCATCAAATGCCTGACGAATACTGTGGGTGAAGAGTCAGAACTGGACATTTGGCTTCAAAGTCAAGCACCCCAAAAGCACAGTCAATTCCAAAAAAGGTCAATTACTTATTCACTAAAACTCGTAATCTTCATTTCCATACCGTCATATTAGCTTATCCACCCATGTCAGGTTCTAATAAATAACAGTATGCCTTATGAGATTTGAGGCTGTTATCAACGATTATAAAACAGTATATTGTCTGACGCCATGCAGCCTGGCAGAAATTTTCCACTCCTTTGGAGATACCTGCTGCCTGTATCCTCATGGAAGAGAAAAAGACAGCACACTGCTATGAAATGTTAGCAAATTTCTATCAGATTACATGGTTTCACTCCCAAAAGGTCATTCTGCTTCAGCATTTCTTATGTTATCATGACCACATCACAATTTGCTTGCAGCACATTGCAATACACACATGTGCTGCTCAAAATTACATTGGCATATCTCTGGCATACATTTCACAACATAAAAAAGATCAATTATACAGAGATTACTGCCTTCTGAGATGTGATGTTGTGTGGCCAGGTAGGTATGAATGGCCATTTCAGACAAACCTGGGGCAATGGGTACCTCTATAACACTGATACAAGTGTATTACATGCATACGACAAAAAAGCAAAAAGTATAACAAGCAGGCTGGAAGGATGATGACACACACACACACACACACACACACATATTATAATGTTATTAAACACCCTTTCTGTCTCACAGACATCATTTTTTGTGATTTCATTCCTACAGTTTAATTATACTGATGTTTTCTGAACAAAGTTCCTCCTGTCCTGTCTATCAGTCTCCTACATTTTCTCATGATAATGATCCAGGTCAGTGTTGTCAAAACTGACACATTATACAAATCAGTGCTGACAAAATTAGAGAATAACAGAAGCCACTGTTGACAGAACTGCTAAATGATGCAAGTCTGTGTTAAGAAAACTCACCGGCTCTCTGCCCCTGTGACAGTTGTGTATGGGTTTGAGGTGGGGCCCATCAGAGGGCTGAAACTGCGCAATGTAAAGGAGTTTGTTTTCTTGAGAATAGATTTCTTCGGCTGAATGCCAAACAGTGGATTGCCCTGAAACATACAACAGAAGCTAATGACTTCATAGGGAAGGGAGAGTGAAGCAAGCAGCCAGCACACTAAATGGTAGTTTACACATATATATACATGTTGTAGATTAAATGCCCATATATATGGTTGGAAATTAAACGTGTCAAAAGAAAAACATGGAGACCATACATTTACAGAAGACATTTCACATGTGAAGCACGTAAGTAAAAAAATGAAATATTCAAAGCACAAACTGGTAGTTTGTGACTAAGTCGGTTTGTAAGTTGAACACACTAACCCAACTGCCTGACTAAACTGGATCAGGGAAAGAACAAAGACAGGTTCTCCCCAACCACCTGCCTAGCAACTGCTTCTCCTTTATGCACCTTCTCACACTCCCACCAGATGTCAGTTGTATTGTGGTGACTGTTCTGTCTGTTTTTGCATTCTCAGTTCGTTATTGATTCTGACAGAAGGAAGGTATGGGGTGGGACAGCAGGTTGTTAGGCTTGCTCCCACACCAGTCACATTCAGTCTCTCTGACCTGAGTATATTTGGTTGCCTAAAAGAATAACTGAGACTGCTAGCTAAGTAACTGATTCAGTGACAAACTGACCTAACTAACTGCTTATCAAAAGTCAAACAAAATGTTGTAAAGTTACCATCAAAACACAACAACAGTGTATAAATATTAGTAATTAATTGTGGCAACATGCTTCAGTCTTATTAGACCATCTTCAGTCCAGCAATCAGAGATATGAGGTACAATCAGTGTATATCATGTACTGTGGGATCTCATATTACCTAAAAGATGTGCATAAAAAGTAGTTGAAAATTATAAAAATTTTATATACATGATAAGTGGCTAAAAATTATGTAATGATGTAGAATTTAAACTGGTTAGGATGGAAATACATTATATATAAATTATTAGCATATGAATATCTTAATAATTTGAACCAGATGGGAAGGTAATGCTATTCACATTTGAAGGTGGTCGAATCACAGAGTCACATTAGCACTCAAGTTCAGGGTTGTAGTTTGTCATGCATGTAACTTTTATTTAAGTATTCACGTCTGTGTATGTGTATATGTGGGCCGGGTAGCGCAGTTGGCATAGTGACTGACTATGGGCTGGACAGTCCGGGATTAAATCCCGGTGGGGACTAGATTTTCTGCCTGTTCAGACTGGCCCTGAGCCCACCCAGCCTCCTGTACTATGGGTACGGGGTCTTTCCCGGGGGTAAAGTGTGGCCGGAGCGTGCTGCTGACCACTCACCCCCTTCTAGTGCCGCGGTCATGGAAGAGTAGAGCTAAACCTCTACCCACCCTCTGGGCCACACCAGGCCTGTAACGGGATCACTTTACCTTTTTTATTTGTGTACGTTGATGTACTGAAATATGGTTGTGGATCTATTAGCCACACATGTGGCATTAGTATCTGGTTGTATACATGTGCATGTAAATTGCAACTGAGAGTGTTACAGACTTCTATTCATATGTATGTTGATATATCAGATGATGTTTGAAGGTACTTGTATTCTTTGATGGAGTTCAACAAATGGATGTCTGGTGTAGTTATTGAAGTTTTTCCACATGAAGGCGGTTTTGAAATGACAAGTATTTGTGTAGTTAGATGCTAAATTATAGTAGAGATAGCATGCGTGTGAGCGTATATGAATACATACAATTTGTCATAGAGCTGAGATACAAGACATATATGTGCATGTTGGCTGTGCTGTAGTTTGTGACTGAGTGAGGTTATGAAAGGTAATAGGAGTTATAGTGGTGACTGCTCTCTATTAGTGTTGTTGTGCTTTGATGGTAACTTTAAAACAGTTTGTTTTACTTTTGAATTCAAACAAAACACGATATCCTCGATTAAAATAACTACTTATAACATTTATTGACGAAATAATCTAAATAACAATCTAAACAACAAATTAACTCCTTATCTGGCTTAGTAACTGAATAACATGTTAATTTCCAATGCTGCAAACAAACGAGCTACACCAGCCAAAAAAAAATCAGTTTCTTGAAAACTCTTCCCTGTTTCCTGCTCTATCTGCACCATGATCCTGTCCACTCACCCCATTAACATCCCCGCCTGCAAGGTTACTGGATGAGATCAACTCGCCAGTGGAATGCTGTCGCAGCTTAAAGATGTCTGGCGCCGGAATCACTTCAAACCGGGATGGTCGCCGCTGCTTCTGCGTTTCCTCCCAAATTTTACGCTCCATTTCTTCCTTTGCTCTGTTCCACAACACATGGTATTTATTGTGGACATCACAATATATTTTCATGTATTTCTAGGCTGTTAATCTTAATAACATTGAACTGCCCATACATTTGTTGAATAAAACATGTCTATGTGATTCTGATAAAAGGTTGTATAGCCTAAAATTTAGAAATCTACTTTAAATGGAGTTATTGCTGCTCCAGGTTCATAAGTGTGCATAGCTGTATGTTGGTATTGCTTATGACAGAATGTTAAAAGGTACCAATCAGAAATGTGTAATGTGGCATGATTTTCATCTTGAGGTTCATAAAAATCTGTCAATTAATGTCTTCAGTACATGTCAGTAGCTGAACTGGGGGTGTCACAGGTGGGTAGACAAACATACATCATTACTGGGGTGCCAAAGCAGAAACGTAGTATTTTTGTAAATGTTAAAGTAAATATTGAGATGTCCTTCCTATCCATGAAAAGCATGAGTATTTTCTGCCTAAAGATGCATGTCCTATTGACATGAATACATCTGATAACTTTATTGCACACAACTGACCCTCAACAGATGGCCACTATTTGTCCAATTGTGTAAATATTCATACATTCCAATCCTCCACTTTAGGGTTAAAAGAATGTATTCTTACACAGACATTAATTTGGGTCATATAAAATAAAATAGCTAACTGACAAACAAACACAGTAATAAACATCGGGGTGTAGACACTTTCCTGAAAGCTTCACAGTGAACAGTCAGCCAAAGAAGTTCATTTTTATGCAACATTCATCACAGTGTCCATAAAAACTCAGTGTGGAACAGTGGAAACTTATTCTGAGACAGGTGAATCCAGTGGAACTCCTGCTTCTTCAAGATACATTTTAACATTCCAGTCCAAGGAGTGTCTAAATCTCCCATCCAGCCCCCTTGCATGAGGCATCTCAACCAAAATTGTATATGTGTTTCTAATCTTCCCCATGTTTTATGTACACTGCCTATCATATCATCCTCATTACGTTATTTTCTCAAACTTTCTCTTAGCTTCTCTGACCTTTCTTGTGCCTCCTTCTGCCACTTGGCGGCCACCTGCAGACGTCGCTCACGTCCAATGTGCCGTTCTATAAGTTTAATGAGTTCTATTCGTTGAATGGAGCCTAGCAATATCATGGATTCTGTGGATAAGACAAAAATAAGATAAGGGGCTGTAAATCAGTCAGGTCACTAAGAAGAGACACAGTGGCAGAAAATTGTTTCTTAACTTGGAAATCTTACTCCTCCCTTCTCAATATATTCTTTCCCTTCTATTGTTCATGATAAGAAACAAGAACCAGTTTCAGGTAAACTCTGAGATACATCAAATTGACACTAGACAGCATGCAGACTTACACCAACGCTCTGTAAATGTGACAAAATACCAGAAGGGAGTACACTGTATACGTGTTAAGGTGTTTAACATGCTTCCCTTTCACATAAAAGCAGAGGTTGATAATCCAAAAAAATGTAAAGCAGTGTTACAAAAAATACTTACGTAAAAATTCTTTTTATTCCCTGGATGAATATTTTGAACTCCACAGCTAAAATCTGACATATGATCTAAATTGACACATAAGGCTTTGGGACACATGTTCCTTCTTTTTAATTACAAGTCTGTATTATAAATATGTTTGTATATATCCAGCCACTATCTGTAACGAAGGATAATTTCCTACTAAAAGTGTACCTCTAATTGCTTCTAACTTACCCCACTATCTTTATTTTTATTTGTATCTTATTTTTATTTTTATTTTACCTTAATTTTTTTATCCTTATTATATTTTATTATACTAAACAATTCGTACTGTCCTATTTTATTATATTTATTGTACTAAATAACCATGTGATAGTTGTACACACTTGTGTTGATGTCACCCCTTAATCCCAACAAATATGATGATTTCCACATCCATATGGATTATGTAATCCTGTACAGATCTACAGAAGGAAAATAAATGATATGATATGAAATGCTTCAAATTGAGAAGTGAGGAAAATGAGAAACAGAATGACAAAAGGAGAGGCGAGGAAGTATGATGATGTAAAGGAGAAAGAGAAAGCAATTATGAAGAGTGGTAGAGTGTCCTGTGAAGTATAGTGGATGTTTCCCACAACACATCTTCCAACAGTATTCTGATTGTAAAGAAAGAGTAAAAATTGTGCACATACCTGGATTGTCCACCAGGGGTAAGCTTCTCAGACTGCGGTTCTCCTTCAGAATCTCCTTCAGCTTGCCATAGCTCATCCCATGCCAGATGTATTTGACATCACGAACCATGAAGTCCTCCACATACATGCTGTACATATCTGACAAGGAGATCAGCATTAGCATGCACTCCACAGTCTACAAAAACACTCTCTTGAAACTCAATAATATAAATTAAATCTTTGTTTCTATTAATTTTAAATTTGTCCCTGTAAGTTCACACTTCTCCTAAATTCCGTTATGAAAATAGGGTTGCACACAAGCATATAAGTTCTGCTGACTCTATGCCCAAAATTCATCATTGCTCTGCAATAAAATGACTGTAGCTGGACTAACTGTTCTCATTGGAAATGGAAATCATATTGCACACTTACTAGACATGAGGATCAGAAGTCCACACTTACTGAAGCTGGAAATAGTTGTCTCACTTACTGGAGCTGGAGATCAGATTTTCTCACTAAATTGAGATGGAGATCGAAGGTCTTCACTTACTGGAGCTGGACTTTCAGTGTGCTTGTTTAATGCAGCTGGAGTTCCAAAATTCTAACTTACCAGACCTGGAGATGGAGATTGTCACTTACTGGAGCTGGATATGAGAAGCTATCACCTACTAGAGCTAGATATAAAAGTACACATTTGATTTGGATGAACATTCAAGGTTCTCACTTACTGGAGCTGGATGGCAGGAAATCTGGCAAGTATGGCAAACCCCTAATAAGGATGATGCTGTCATACAATGATGGCTGCAACAGGGTAGCAATTGCATTCGAGATCAGAACCGCAATCTGCAAAATGTAGTATATTTACGTCTGTGGGTGACATATCTGTTGAACATCAACAAGTTATCATTTTTCACACAAATAACATAAAAGTTTTGGTGCCTTTATCACCATGCCTTCCATTTATAATTACATTCTGTCCGAACATTTATTTTTTCATATTGTTTGATTTGTTGAATTAGAAATATGGTTTCCAGCTTCATCAGTTATGTAGTGTTCAGTGGAAGGTTAATTGTACAAAATGAACTGAACTGGATGTAGAAGGTAGCGTATTCCGAAGCACTTTTACAGTACCCACCTGGGAAATTGGGGAAAGAACAATATGCTTCAACAGAACAGTTGGCTTCCAGTTTTTAATCAAATACAATGGGAGAATGTGAACCATTTTACTACAATCCTTCTTACAGGTTAGATTAGGCTACATTAATAAATTGCTGTGTCTTTGGAAGTGATACTGTGTAGCCTCATAGACATTTGTCAATGATTCAAAGGTATTCACTAACCTGAATATGGGGACAAAGTGGTTAAATTTATACTAGACTACATAATTTAACATCCCCTAAAATGCTGATTGTAAACACTTCAGTGGGACTCTCAAACCTCACAAAAGTTAGAGAAAATTAGGTGAGACTAGGTTATCGCAGACATTGGATGTTGTGGACATCCATAAGATGTTAAGTTCTGCATTGTGCTTTATTAACAAATGCAGACTTAAAAAACTTGCCATGATGGAAAAAATATGAGTGATCTGACCTATCTTCTCAAAGACAATGACAGAATTTAAGATGGTGTGTGTCACTACTCAAGTGAACACAGCAGTCCCTACTGCAGCATTATGAATTTTGCTGTACATGAAGCACTGGAAAATTTAAAACTTACCATAATGGGAATAATGTGAGTGACCTGGCCTGTCATCTCAAACACAATGACTGATACTGAGATGGTGTGTGTCACTGCACCGGCGAAGGCAGCAGCCCCCACTGTAGCATAGCCACCTAAGACATAACATAAAATTTGTCAATTGTATGATATTTTCTGCAAAACTCTTCGCCACAGAAACTGTTTCACTGTTGGTTCTATTTATTTAAACAGGGTGTATTTAATTATGCTGACAATAACTCAAGGCTCTAATGTGCTGAGTTATGGTTAGAAATGAAATGGAGAGACTGCAGAAGCAAGTGATAGTGGCCAATCTGCAGTACTATCTCAAAATTTGCCTTTTGGAAATGGAAAAAACCATGACATACTTCGTCAAGACAGCCAATCTTCACACCAAGGGTCAATTCTGGACTCTTGGCTCTTCATAACATACATAAACAATTCATCATCCATAAATGTATTAAAATCTATGGGAAATGTTGTTACAAAAAATTTTGCTCCCATTATTGTAACAAGAGTAGAAACTAAAATATTTTTAAGAATCTAATTCACACTGAGTTTTGATCAATGATTGCCATATTTATACATTGAATTTTATGTCAATGTGTGCAGCATATGCAAATAACGGTATATGTCAACATTTGGCTCTGCCAAATTTAGTTATACTGAACTCTTTTATAACAACTACATTTGGCTAAAACACTTTTCATACTTTATAAAATAGTTAAAAAAATCTCAACCTTAATAGACTTTGTTGTTGCTGTAACAGCTGTTTAAAATATTAAAATTTACTATTGTCATCACCCAAAAAAAAAACCTACTACACATGTATACCATTTTAACAGCCATGGCTAATCTTGCAATTGACATGGCTACCATACATACTTGCAAAAGTATGGTGTAAATAACATAATAAACTTTACACACACACACACACACACACACACACACCCACACACACACACCCACACACACACACACACACACACACACACACACACACACACACACCCACACACACAC
>Ga0131853_10011012_pt1 | contig 16538 bp, 7 predicted proteins | sample TergutLab28metaG_FD_92764 | JGI IMG/M metagenome (GOLD analysis project Ga0131853, IMG submission 92764) | Labiotermes labralis P1 segment gut microbial communities from Petit-Saut dam, French Guiana - Lab288 P1 (version 2) (version 2) | ecosystem: Host-associated > Arthropoda: Insects >...
GATAGAGACAGGTGGCGGACGCTTGTGAGTGCGGTAATGAACCTTCGGGTTCCGTGAAATGCGGGGAATTTCTTGACTAGCTGCAAACCATTTAGCTTCTCAAGAAGGACTCTGCACCATGGAATAATAAGTAAGTAAGTAAGTATGCTTTAATGCAACATGTTTTGACCCGGAGGAGTCATCATCAGGCAACTTTAAAATCATACTGAGGTGTACAAAGTAACCGTGCACATTTGTACACCTTAAAGTAGCCTGATGATGACTCCTCCGAGTAGAAACATGTTGCATTAAAGCATAATTGATATGATATGTTGTGTGTTGACTGAAACCTAAATTATATTAGTAAGCAACAAAACACAACGGGATGACAGATTTTAAAACAAAGGAGAAGGTTTGAATCTTCTAGCACTAGTCATGACGAAATTGCAAACATTTACACTTGGCAACACCGTTATGTTATTTGGAGCATAATATATATTGAAAAAAAAATTCTGTAAACGTGGATTTTTCTTCCTGTACAAGCAAAAATGCTTCACCCAAGTAATTAAAAGCTTCTGAAAAGACATATATTTGCATTAATTACTTCATAGAATAAGAATGCGGAGTAAGTGATGTTTGATCTTATGTCATGTTATAAACTATTCCGCAAATATTTGTATTGGAATTCGGGATCAAGAATATCATGCACCGTCGTCTATCGTTGCAATCTTATGATTCTGTTCGTAAGTACATGGTATATGCCAAAACATATAAAGCCAGAGAAGCAACAGTCGGTGTATCTCGTCAGTGTCCATCAAACGCTTCTTCAGTATGTTTTTTTCCGTCTAAAGTCGCTGCTATCAGCCTCCATGGGTGCCTTACTTGCAGAAAATGAAGGAAGCAAAAATATGTAAGGAAGAGAGTATCCATTCCTCTGTCTTAAAATTTTATCTCTGATACCCAACGGACTTGGAGGTCTAGGCTTGAACTTTCTACGGCAAATTAATTTTGGTTCCTCTGAGTTCACTTGCATGTTTACATGAAACTCACAAGTGGAATGTAGCCGATTCCCCCAAAATTTCTCAACAATGAAACAGTCCATCTATACACAACACTTTATTAAGCCTAACAAGACAGGCAATATAAGCATAACGTAAAAATGAAGCTCGTTCGTGCAACCATTGTTGCAGAAGGAAAAGAATAAATATTATATATTCCGAAAATGTTCGTTTGTAGCCTTAGGCACCCAGCGTGAAATACACATGCGCCATATTGTCATCTGTGGCCTCTCCGGCTATAAATTATTTTTCCACATTATCTCATAGAGGCATGATTTTCAAAAAAGTTACTGAACATTAACTTTTTTTTTATTTTCTCTACGGCTTTTGTCTCAAACATTTCTCATTCTAAGAAGAATTGAGCGAGATATGGCCAAAAATGTAAGATGGTTTTGTGTGCCGTTATTATTGTCCGATTATTATGAAATTTGAATTTTCTCAACTTTTTCGAAAAAAAACTCGAATATCAGGTTTCATGAAAATCCGTCCAATGAGAGCTGAGTTGTTGCGTTTGGACTGATAGACGGACATGATGAAGCTAATGGTCATTTCTCGAAGTTTTGCGAACGAGCCTAAAAAGCTACATGTTTTTCTTTTACGAAACGGCTATCATCAGGTTTCACATTTTGGAAATATAAAAAGGAAATCATATAGCTTTTGGCTACAACTGTATGATTTCCTGGTTAAAGTTATATGATATCGATTTTATATTTATGAAACGTGAAGACTGGTTATGGTTGTTTCGTTAAGCCGAAACATGTAGTTTTTAGTGCTGTGTATAGACAGACTGTTTCACTGTTACGTATTACATTAACACATTAAAAATTACGCGTCACAAAAAATATTTTACAGTCTTAAAATATACTTTACATTGAGATATATGAAGTATATTTTAAATATTCCTGGTAAGTAAGTATTCAACGAAAAGCAAACAAAAATATTTATAACCTGTGCATTAGAACCGTTTCCCGATTAATCTTGCATCCACAGACTAATACCTGCAATAAATTATCAGAATAAATTATCGGAATCGATAACTAAAAGGATAAAAATTTAAAATGAATGCAAAAAATGTAATAATTCCAATCTGAATTATGTAGGTAGAAGAGTAAAAGAGACATCGAACTAAAATAATGATAATAATAATAATGGAAATAATAATAGTTAGGACGGATTAAAATGGCTTTTACGACTAACACAATTCCAATACTATGTCTTTGAACAAAGTCGAACACTACGTCCGTTACTTCGTTTCAGTTTCAAGTAAATTTTGCAGCAAATCACGACTCGTGGCAAGGACATTCTCTTGATCCTCCTCGACGCTCGTTCGTTTCCTCTCTTCACTTCACAAAACATTTAGACGCAACAGAGTATTGCAGGAGCTTTACATGTTCAAGGACCAAATACACAAAGTCATATTTAGGGTTTGAAAATTATTACAGTTAATGTCCTTGCCTGACAAATAACTGCTCCGCATTACACTAAATAGCCTATTAATTTCGAGCAAATGTAATTTTACGGTCGAAGAGTTTCTTCCTTTTAACCAACATTCTCAGCCTTTGCTCTGGCAAACATCGCCCATAAGTATCAAACAAGCGCTGTTTCTTTTATCTCCTCCCCGGAAATGAAAGTTTCTTCGCAAAAATAGCCTGAATCTGCCGACATATTCCATAACATTTTTCGCGTACGGAGTAAAGATATAAGAAACAGAACTACGTTTCTTCTGGCATATGATACCGTGGCACTTGGTAATCGGTTCCAGAAGTTTCGATGCAACGTAATGTTCTCGTCCTCAAGGGTCGAAATATGTAAGAAACGCTGTCTGGAAACTGCTGGAGCCGTATACACAGTGACGTGCCGTCATAACCCAGCAGCAAGGCAATATCGGCTACACCGCTACGAACACTTGAAAACACACAGCACCCAAGGACCTCAGCAAAATTTTCGTCAAGCTGAAATAGCAGTCCAGAGTTAATTACTCTCGGCTGATAACTTACACGCTGGATTTCAGAAGTCATAAAAAGGGATAGATGTAACTACAGCGAGCGGTTGTCCCTTTGCACGTCATTAAGGCACTGGAAGATGTGAGCGCACAGCTCAGCTCATTCTTAATCCCGGTACTAGAGAGGGGTAAGTAGTCCGTCCCACGAAGACAAGGCCCCCGTCACCTACTGAACAGGGGACTGTGGGACGGGGAATGCGACAATCTGGAATCTCTGGAGAAGCGAACAAACTCAAATGCCGAAATGTAAACAAAGATTCCTTGGCAGTCCCGCCCAAAGCATATCCACTATAACGACTGAGCTACCCAAACAACTCAGTGTCCAATCAAAACAATAATTTCACTCCGAATTTGAGGATAAGAAATAAATTTTTGTAATGAACTTCTGCACTCTGTCCAAGTAAATCCCTCCACACTTCATGTTTCTAATTGTTTCCTTTTTATTACAAGGATTAAAAATTATCAACGACAAATTACGAAGTAAATAAATTGAGGGATAAGGATTATTTTCATTAAATGTTATGCACAATCACATGATACAATATGCATAATATTAACAAGTCAATCGAAATATTTCAATATTTCCTTAAACCTACCTATTTTGACCAACGGCAAGTCATAATCAGGGAAACTGTTTTTAGTAGGAAACCAGCGATTCTCAAAAACAAAATTTAAAACGTTATGAATACTTTCTCCTTTAATTAAACAACATTAAGGAGAGCAAGTGTAATGTAAAACTGACAGTACACTAATGTTGTGCATTGTTTTCCACAGGGACAGACAGCAGAACCAAGGGGTGAAAAAATACGGACTCGTGGGTGAGTGAGCGAGGCTTTTAACACACATTATCTGCTCTACATGACATACACAGCCCCGTCTGTCTTTATAGTCGATAGACGCCTCTTATACATCTTACATTTCTCCTCCTACTTAACTTTAACGCTTCTGTTCTTCCTCTTTTATATAGACGAAAAATGAAAATTTCGGCGGTCTGTCTCCAGCACAACAAAATGGGGGATTTTCCACTCCCAACATGCTTTGTCCTCTTCTTACTAAAACGAAACATTAGCAAAATATCAAGGACAGCAGTTAGTCATGCTGTGCAAAATAGCATTTAAATACATCTGTTTGGATTAAAAAATAGACTACGGATGAAATAGACGTGAACTACATTGGAAAAGTAATGATGTTCTTGTAAAGATAACGTTTGTACCTATGATCAAGAAATTTGTCACTTGTATCCAACATGTCGTGTTTCAAATATAGGTCACTGGATCTCCACTCGAAGGCAGATTTATGGATTTCTTAAAGGTTTCGTGCGTGCATCACGTTCGCCCATCACCGTCTCTTTCGTGAAATTACCTAATATTATGAGGTAAAAAACAAAAATTACTAAAACATTTCTTATATAAATTGCCTATATAAAAATTATAGCTCTCAGATCTTTCTTACACGGTGGCTTCCAGGATCCCTTTGACTTAACGACGATCAGATTTTAATATCAAGTTTAAATTTCTCGGGCTTCAAAATTTTTACTATTGCTTGGTCACTTGCAAGAACAAAATTTAGTAGGCCTGAAAAAGAAAACACACGAACAGATTTGATAGTGGTTGATCCACACATCAATATTATTTTTCACTTTGTCAATTGAAAATTCCCAAAACGTCATATATGGTAAAAGTAACTAACAAAGTTGGCAGTGTCGAACAAAACACAAATTTGCCACTGCAGGGTGAGCATTAGGCACATGTGCCACAGGAACGTAAAATAAAATGTTTTATATAAAATTGGAGTAAACTTCATAATACAAAAAATAGCCCAATTCTAAGGAGCATATTAATTGTGAAGAGATAAGACACGTTCATTTTACCATGAAATTGCAGTCTTTCTACGCGAAATGGAAGATCGTTATCATTTTCACAACAGTCTGTCCCTCTTTCTTCGCCTGAGCAAGATAAACTCAGGAGAACTGCAAAAAGACACACACAGTATTTCTTTGAGATGCACTTTAAATTAACATCAAATCTACCCGTAGTCTCACTCACGAATATTGTCTCTCTGTAACTAGCCTAAGTAAATAAACTTCTTCTCTCTTGTTTTGGCTCCGGCAGAGAGAGAGAGTTAAAAATCCGTAGTGTGTAGGTTCCTATAATTTTATAATAATAATAATAATTATTATTATTAACTGTAATTGGGTTGTCACCCGGTGACAGTGGTGTGTTAAATGTATACAAAATATGAAATTGGTTACTAATAAATTTAAGTCGGGAGGGCTACAAAATAAGCATGTAGTAGCAACTTGGAATTTTGGGAAATATCTCAGCATTTGCTTACAGACACATGGAAACCAAGAAAAACCTGTGTCGAGGGGCCGGTCGCAGGACCTTCCGAATGCTGACTTCTAGCCAGCAGTCCGGATCTAAAGTAAAAACAGCGATACACACACAGTACAATACACATAAGATAACAACAAAGCATACAAGACTACTACAACAATATACACAAAAGACAACTAACAACAATTCACACAAGACATCTTAAAATACAACATGTTGAAAAGGTAAACAACACCACGGTAAGAAAGTACTGTATACAGTTTCTAGTATTTCTCCCCCACACATACTTTACTCACGCTTTCACCCCAACCCTTCACTTCTCACCAGTTTACTACTCATATAAACTTTTCCCATGTTTGAAATTTTCCAGTGGATAAAGTAAAAAATGTGTAGCGCTAATAATAATAAATACAGTAAGATCAACTACATCAATAATAATAATAATAATAAATTTACAACCCTTAACAATAGAATAATTTTGCTTCATTATTTATAAACCTTTATCTAATATATCAGTAAAAACCAGTCTAGAAATTTTAAGGAGTGTCATCCCCGTTGTGTTAGTTAAAACATAAGGAAACAATTATGCATGGACATGACCAACACTGATGAACATACTGTATCATATTATATATTGTGTAGTATTCTCCGATAATTGTATCCAACCTGATAATGGCCAAAAATAGTATTGGCCGAAACATGTAGTTGACATATTATGTATAATTGACAATATAGTTGTGTTATGACGGTCATGTCCATGCATAATTGTTTCCAGCCAAGAAATATTCACCTCCGTCAAAAAAGCTACACAAGTATGTGCAACTTATAGATATATTTCAGTAAATGATAAGTACAGAAACTGTCGTTTCAGATACAATTTCATCACCAGTAATATTAGTGTTTCGTATAAAAGGTTCTTAGTTTAAGCAACAGGGCATTTCAAATGTAATAAATTAGGAATACTTGGATAAATTTTAAAAAAATATCTAAGAAATATATTTATGAGAACAGCCAAATGCACAGCTCATTTCAGTGTTTCTTGATTTGATCACCGGAATAATATTCGATTAGGAGTACAACTCATAATGCTCCTCACTTTACAGTATTCTCCATTCCATTGTTGCTTCGTCCGTGTTAGCCCCAGATATTTTTATAAGCGCCCAGTTCTCATACAACCTCAGCCTACGTTCCTCCCTCAATGTAAGAGACCACATTTCCCACTCATATCAAACAACCAGCAAAATTATAGATCTGTATGTTTTAATATTAGTATTTGGATAGTAAAGCGGAAGACAACAGATTCTGCATCCAATGATAGCAGCAATTCTCGAGTTCAATCTGCTCTAATTTCCTCAATAATACTTTTTTTTTTATTTTTTAGGGCTGTACTACTGTGAGAAATTCACATCTGACAGTTCTTTTCACTGTACAAATTACACTTTCGTTACGTTGCTTTATGATTTTTAGTTTTAATATTTATATTTTAAAGCACAATAAATAATCACAGACAAAACTTAGAGAAGAAATCCGATCCTCATTTAACATGACCAAACTTCTAGACACAAAGAAAAAGATCTCTGGAGATTCGCTACCAAATATAGACCACATGAAACGAATAAAACTGTTATGAGAAAGGAAAATAAATCCCTACGGCATAACCCATATAGCTGTTTCAGAAGTCTTGAAAGTGACAGAAAAGTTCTAACCGTCAAGTTTGATACAGTATGTTGTGTTTCAATTCTTGACATTTAACTGCAGAGCAAGAAACTCCAGTCGATGGGCGTGTTAATCCTCCAACTTCGCACAACTTCCGTGCCATCTTGGCCTGTCCTCTTACGTCCCAAGTTGACTTCTACGATTTTCTCTCTTACAGCATGACACAAACGAAATAAACACACACACACACACACACACACACATATATATATATATATATATATATATACATTAAGATAAATCCACTTAATTGCAACTGCCTCAATAGGACGCCGTGAAATGAATTCCGTATCAGGCCCGCTTTTGCGACACCTGTACTTCCTTAGAGTTCTCGTTTTCCAAGTAAAATTTAATATTCCTTTTTGTATTACTATCTGGACAAGTAATTATATTCATATAGAACTTGTTCCCGCTTCAAAGATCAACACTCGCACAAACAGCACAGAGGCTCACAGCATCATTCGGAACACGAATGTTAATCCGTGTCCGTAATATCCCGTCATCAGACCCAATTCGGAGCCATATTAATCCATGTTATATCCGCCTGCCGATTTCTTTAAGGCCTATTTTAATATTACTCTACATCTACATCTGTTCTTTACAAGTAATTTATCCCCCTGATCTTGTCACGTCAAAGTTAAGAATGAATTTACTGAAGACAGCTCGTTAGCAACGCAACGGGAATATTACCAACCGTGAAAGAGATGTCGGATATTGGTCCCCATTAATCAAATATCTCAGTCCAATCTAAAACAAATCTCCGTCCTTAAAAGATCTTTGCCAATGGGCTTAGCAGTAAATTTACTTAAACTTTTTTCTGACAATCCTGATCGATGTGGCATTTGCAGTCCTTCTTAGCATGTCGTCAATACCGTCGACAGTGGAGTGAGATAATCACAGTTTTTACGTCAGGTGCAAGATGCAGTGTATACTGCATAGTGTTTGACTTATTTCAGTCATTAATGCTAACATCAACATTAATGATGCCGTCTACATACCAAATAATGGCAACACAATCATTAGGCCTTCGTCCAGCAACGAAAAAATAATACAAACATAATTTTTGCCTCTTAGGTTTAATCCTTTTATTCCAAGATTGATGAGGAATTATTTGATACACTGAGCTTTGTTAGTAAGTAGTGGAAACGTGATTTTAAGAGCATTTGTAAATTACTGGACCAGACCTCTTGTAAATGATTTACGTTAAAATGTAAATTTTTGCTACCAAGCACTCAGAGAATGACAGTAGAAATACTTATTATTTATTTTTTATTAAGAACAAAATAAACAATTCAGCAACTACCATAAAAGCAGCTGGAGAAACTTGTAATTTTTTCTGTTACAAAAGCTTAGTGGCTGTCCTTCAGTGACATACCAAAACAAAGGCAAACTTTTACCCATCTCGCTGAAAACGACCCCCGTGTCGTTCTTCGTGCATTTGGTTTTTGCGTGAATAGAATTAGTCATTTTTACATATTTCTGCTCAAACCTACGGGATTTTCTCCGCTCAAATTAATTGAAATAATTTGTAGAAATTTTAACAATGTGTACAATTTCTTTGAAAATAAAAAAGGAGAAAATTCAAAGAACGTAAAAATGGGCTAAACGACTTAAAGCTATTGACGAACTGCATCATGCAATCCTGTATTTACACTAGTTTTTGCGTGGTTCCAAGCAACTTGCACACAGAATGACAAGAAAACCACAATAAAGTTCAATTATTGTCAGCAATATATATATATATATATATGAATAGTAGTGTTATTGTTCCCATTATTTGGTTTTATATTACAGTTGTTGCTGTTATAACTTCATTTTATATTGTTGTGTCGTGTGTGTTTATTTCCTTGTTTTTTTGGGGGTTGGTATCATATGTGAGTCACTGTAACCACAACATGGCGCCTCCTCCATTGTCGGATGGAGGAACGGCCTCTGGATATGGAGGGTGGGCATGAATATATTGAATAAGCAGGCACAGACAGCCGACAAGGGATGGTCCTCCAGCTTGGCGGTTGGGGGAGGCGCTAACTACTCAATTTAAGATTTTTTGAATAATTTTACAAGACCTAAAATTTTGACAGGTAACAGGCGCTCGTGAATGCGGTAATGATTCTTCGCATTCTATAAACTGTGGGGAATTTCTTAACAGCTGAGGACCTATTAGCTTCTCAAGAAGGAATCTGCTCCTTGGAGTGCAATGATCAGTGACGTAATTTGAGTTTCCGTTCCTCAAGACTGTCAACATTGATTAAGCTACATTTTGAAGAGATGAAGTAAAGCAGTAATATGGAAGGGTGAACGAAAAATGAGTTCAGTATATATGTTGCTACTGGGATATTTACATGCCTTCCCACAAAATATACAGCAGTTTCATGGTATAAAGAGAGAGTGTAACTGGGAATGTTGATAACGGAATATTATATTGACATAAGTAGTAGGAACAAATGAAATGTGAGAAATGCTTAATATCTTTCAGTTCGGAGTCTTTGCTGTACCCGCCTGCAACATGAAAGTGTATAAGTTGTCACAAAAGGAACGTAATATTAACCGTTCTCGTGTACGTAGAACTGTGGGTGCTCAATTGAAGGGAGGAAGAAAGATTCATGATACTTGAAAGCAGGGTGCTGATAAAAATATTTTTATAAGAGACAGGGAATGCCTTATGAACTTAAAAATGTTTAAACGTCACTAAATGGTATAAGTTGATGAAATGAAGGAGGGTGTGGTGTGCCTATGATGAAGTATGTATGGAAGAGACAAGAAGTAAGTATGAAATTTTAGTCTTGAAGCCACAACAGCAGAGACCGCTTGCCTTATGGATATGTAAATTGAATCATAATCTTAAACTAAGACTTTAAAGAAGTGTGAACTTTTATTCATTTATTCATTTATGTTTATTTAACGACGGAGTCAGTATTTCAGTCTGCATGGTGTCGAAAGGCAAAATTATTAGTGGATAAGGAATTTGAAAGGCCTTAGAAGGCAATGTTAATGTCCTACTGTGACATGTTTCCCGACTTTTGTCCAGAAATATTGAGATCGCCAGTAATAACTGTTCAGTGATTTTAAAGTGACTGAACCCCGTTGTGCTGTTTTGTGTGTGTGTGTGTGTGTGTGTTTGTGTGTACATATATATATATATATATATCAACAGACAGTCATAAACACTACCATATATAAATCGATTAGGCGACAATTTGCAGCTTATTACAAGCCAACATCAGGCCTCCTCTTTGAAGAATTTCTCAATAAAACTTATGACTGCAGTTAGGAAAAAAAATCTCTTCCTTCAGAAAGTACATCATAAAGGTAAAAAAGGTAAAGTGCACCCTTTTACAGGCACTGAGGCTCTGTACAGGCCGTACGGCCCATAGGGGAAGTAGAGGTATAGCTATACTCTTTCTTGACCACGACACTAGAAGTGGGTGTGGAAAGTACATCATAGGAAGATATTAAAAATTATTAGTGAAAAGTGCAAGAAAGTTTCTTGAAAGAAATGGCTTGATGATGGCTTATAATAACGAAACTTCTTGCCCATTTGCCTCATATATGCTGTTGTGAATGGCTGTATATTGGTACGTATGTATGTGTGTGTGTGTGTGTGTATATATATATGTGTGTGTGTATGTATATATATATATACTTGAGTGAGGATTTGTAATTCCTGTAATTAAGAATGTGATAGCCTCGAATAATCAAATTAAACACATGTCAATAAATCTGGCGCAGTGATAATTATTTTATAACGCTACACCTTCTCTTTTTGTTATAATCGTGGGCGCAATGGGTCGCCTCTTAAGAAAATTTCGAATTGGATATATATGTGCCAGTGCCTGATTAGCGGTGAAGCTCCAAACTGAGGGCACTGCGATGGTCGTCCGGCTGGGCCAGTCGCATGTATCGTGGGCTGTGAAGGATGAGCAGAGAAATGCGGTGAAATAATCTCCGTCAAGACAGAACTGCAATACTAAACGATAAATTCGATCACAGAACCACTGTGCTCGCCACAAATCCCAGATTAAATGTCCTTGGATAGGATCCGAGCACACGTGATGTGGAGCAGGATCCTAACCGACTATTAGCCCGGAACTTTTAATGTTCACATTGTCGATAAACCTTTCAAACTGCTAGATAGCTCGTGAAGTGTGAAAGTCAGATAATGGATATTAAATTTACTGTGATAATAGTCCAGCAATAGTGGTAGGAAGAGCACCTGAAAACCCAGTAAACGAACACAAAGATCTTTGTTTAAAGCATATTCAGGAGGAACCTGGCTCACACCCCAATCATAAACTGTCTAAACAGACCCTATAATACACACAAATTCAGAGGTACCAACCTAAATTTTAAGTGTAAACAAAAACATTTGGGACTCCGGTTCTTAAGGCGGTGACTAAGGACGCCGTTTTCTCGGAAATGACACCATGCAGTCTGGTATAAATTTACCTTGTTGTCAAAGAAAGCTGCTGATTCAATCTATCACGAAAAACGAGGTAGAAGTTTCCTCCTAAATGTCGGTAAATTTCTACTAGTCTACACGATGTATATTCCATAAGAAGGCATTCTTCATTAAGAGTTATCGTGCCCATAAGGTGTCAAGAAGCAGGCTGAGTACTTCATCTCCTAATGATCGGCCAAGTGCTGTCCCGGACTCCAGGGAATATCAATTAGAACCCCTGGTAGCCAGCGAGGGAGATCCACCGCTCCCGATCCGCCACATGACTATAACTGGGGATCGTCTCGCTCGCCGTATCGACCCGTCCTACAGCTGGGCTCCACCGCCACCCTGGGTCCCACTCCCACAATGTCGGCAGCTCCAGCCAATACCTCACTTAGGGCGAACATTCAAAACAAAGACTGGAATAACCCTCAAAAGATGCAAACATAACGGGCAATATTAACCAGGAATAAACTTATAAAGTTGTAATTCATTTTCTGTTTCACTCCAGCATTCCATTCACTAGATGAAGCCTGCTTTAACAAACGAGGGTCTGATGACGAAGTCAGGGTTCTTCAGTTGTTGCATTTAGTGTGGAGAAAAGGATGCTGAAGATAATAGAACGTAAGAGGGAGGAAGAAAGAGGAGAAAGGACAAATCTGCATAATGAGTCATCTTCATAATCTTCCCAAATCTTAGGAAGATGATTGATGGTACTAGTGTGGCAAATAACACGCAACGGAGAAAATTAAATTGTATACAATATGTTTATGAAATTCAAGTTTTAGTGCCTTTACAACAACTGCTGACGTCTTCAGACCTGCTAAGTTTGTTTCCGGTTCCAGAATCAGAAGGCGGTTAGTTTCAGTTGATAAACAGCACAATAGTTCATATCAAGCACAGATACGCCTAACCAATACAAAGTAACCTCTTCACGGAGTTTAAACACGGAACCTCACTGACATTTTGCATGTCCGGGAAGAATAAAAATAAGCTGTTCTTATTGTATAAAACACGTGGCAAAATTACCAATTAATAATTGTTCAATTTAATTAGTCAATTCATGTATACTTCCCTACGATTCAGATTTCGACTTTGCTTATACAATACCACACTCTTGCCACTTGTAACTGTTAACATACTCCATTTTATCTTCAAAACCTGAGTTACAAGAATTTCATTTATTTTGATTGATTTTCGTAAACAGGTTCATGTATCAGATACAGTAACTGACTGTATGGCCATGACATGAAAAAGTAAATTTAGATTTCCATTGGTAGCCACATTCTTAAAAAAAAAATTGTGCATTCTCGATACCTTAAAAATCCGATTTGACAATGGCAAATAAGCCACTGAAATTGGGTCCAGGTTAAACCTACTGATGTACCAGGCCAGACAAGCATTATACCGAGGCAATGCAATGCCTTATAGTTGATAAACTGACCTCACAATTACATAAGATTTTAGTCACGACAGGTTTCATTATGCTGTGATGTACGAAAGAAGTCTAGTTGAACTCACCACGTTGCATGTTGAGAGATCAATATATTACCTGAATTAACCATTTTCACGCAGGGGAAGTACCGTGTACTTCAAACACTTCTTAAGTTGTACATAATTCAACTAACCCAAATATGCGACGTATTGCTAAGCCGAGGAGACCCGCATCCAAGCTCATATTTCTAATATCTCCCGTCAAAGTTGTGGGAGTGGTCTGAATATGTGAAATCTATGTATTTTGTCCACTTCCTGAAACAAAAGTCTATGTTATACTATAACCCCATTTTTATCAGTCTCTCCTAACAAGCGTGCAGTTTCGGCTTTCACATCTGCAGGCAAGATGCTGGCCTTTAGACTTACAAGGCACCTGAGGTGACATCGCTGAACGAATACCCTACCACGTCATAGTAATACATGGTATCGTAGCGTACTTTGTGTAATCATCACATTAGCTTATAGAATGTATTCTTTCTGATTGATAATAAAAATAAATAAATAAAATATATTTGCAGGAGTCCACACTTCGGGATGCACGTGTCATCAAACCTCAGGGTACACGTGTGATAAAAGTCAGATGCTCACAAGTCCTCAAACGAACGGGTTTCTTTGCTACCATATTCATTTATGGATAATCACGAGTATATCAGAGTAATACAATAATTAAACTAGATGGTCCATTATTTATCTCAGTATTTAACCAACTTGATGCACAAAATTTGTTTCACAATAAGTTTTATTTCATGCCTCTATATGTTTCGAGTACATGCGTTCATCATCAGGAGGTCAAAATTACATTACACAGCCTCTGGTATCATCACACCTATAGATGCACGAGACGGCCACCTATAGGTGTGATGAAACCAGAGGCTGTGTAATGCAATTTTGACCTCCTGATGATGAGCACATGTGCTCGAAACATGTAGAGGCATGAAATAACACTTATTGTGAAATAAATTTTGTGCATCAAGTTGGTTAAATACTGAGACATACTGAGATTCACGGTCAGCAAAACGTCAAAAAATAGATGGTCCCTGTATGTTCCTTTACTTGTTTTTTTCTGAATGGGAGACAATTAAAGTTTTATATTTCTCCCTAACGTATTTGCTGCAAAGTTTACGAAATTAGACGCTGCTTGCACTAAACACCATCTACGATGAAATCAGATGTTTTGACTGTAACCAAGTTTGCCCACATTCATCAACACGAAATAACTGCTCATAGAAAGTTAGCGAACGCGGATATCCGAGCACAACTATGATACATCACAACGCTTCTACTTGTTACGATATTACACCATTTATCGCTAACGAACCAACACTGACAACCACATGCATATTTTAAAATGCAGTGCGTGCTGTACATCAATACTAAATCGAAGTCTCCAGTTCACAGCCCTCAACATATTGTGTACAAGCCGTATTATTTATGTAAGATCAGGCCCATCTCTGTCCGTAATGACCATGTTATGCCTCAGTCGGTTACTCGCCGAACTCTCATGACGGGAGCCCAAACAGTGCCAACGAGAGTCAGGGTAGAAGCCTGAAAAAATTACCGGGACCCGGCGGTACGGAAGGGGGGTTCGGGACCCAAATATATTTCATGTTTTTGTGTTGCTCGGTTGCATGATTATTGTCGATTTTATAAATTAAATCTTTCAGCCCAAACCCAATTAACTCTTCAACTGACAGTCAGTCTTTCCGATTTAGTGTTAAGATATTTAGCCGGTCCGCATTTGCTGGGGCCCGAATTTCTTTTTTACTGGGACCTGAACCCGATCTCAGCTGCACTGAGCCCAGATTCGATCCCACGCCAGACCATATGGCATTCTGGGTGGGCAAACCGGAACTGGGACATGTTTCTTTCTGTGTATTTCGGCTTTCCCCCCGTCAGCATCATTCCACTTGTGCTCAGCCACATTCAATTCACCGAACACCAATGCTATTCAGCTTTAGAAATTAACAGCGTTGTTAAATAAAACACTTGTCACGGGTGTTTGTTCGAAGCAGCCGTTGTAATGACACCACTTATTCTCTCGGCTCGGAGAGACGGAAATGGATAAAAAAAAGTCAATGGAATTTCTCGTGCTTTAACATGCTTTTAAAATACATGGATTTTGAAAAAGAGCAGTTGCACAATTCACAACGTTTCTAAAGATAATGTATCAGGTAAAGGCAAAACAAAATTGTAGTAGAATGTTAATTTTAATACGGCAGAAGTAAGATTCGCGAAAAAGGATTCTGTCACTGTCCCTAACGACGACACCTGCCCGTGATATGACGGACGTATCATGGTGGATTTGCATCTAAATGGCGCGTACAAGTGTAAAGTAGATTATACGACTTAAAAGTCAATGTCTGACTCGGAAGTTCTCCAACAAGGCCTTAACATATCCTGTATTTGTGTTGGAACGAGAAAAAAAGACAACTACAAACTCATTTAAATTAAGAAAAAAAGTTAAATTTACAAACATGGATAATAAAGGGAAAATAAGGTAAAGCAGTCCCATTACAGGCCTGGACAGGCTCAGAGGGTTCCAGGAAGTTAAGGCTCCCAGATTTCGTGACGACGGCACAGGATGGTGGTAGGGTGTCAGCCTTACGCACCGGAAGCTTTTGCCCCCGGAAAACACTCCTGGTACTCATTTCTATTCGAGGCTGAGTCGACCCCAGGGCCATAGTGCGATCGGGAGGATTTTATGTCAATGAGGAATCCACTGACACCAGCTGGGATCGAACCAGCGACTTTCTGATTTGTAGCACAGCAGCTTCACCACTGTGCTACCGCGGTCCCCAATACAGGACAAAAGCAACACAAAAAACAGAACTATACCATAACAAACGGTAAAGAAATAACGACAAAATATAAAAATACGATCATCATCATCATCTCCTTTATGCAGGGTATTTATACTTGCATTCCTGAGACAAACGATGTCCCTAGGGAACACAATGTTGCGGCTATTCTGTTGTTACTATTCATGGTTTCAGTGTTGAATCTACTGTATTTTCACATTAGTACTTTCTGAAGAATGTGTGCAATGCCCAACATGGCTGTTTTCTGTAGTTCCTTGACTTCATGTTTTTTTGGTATGTTGCTCACGTATTTTCTGAATGACTTTGAAATAGTCCGAGTCGTCCCTATTATTACTGGTATCACCTCTGTTTTTACATTCCACGTGCGCTGTATTTCTATTGTAAGGGCTTTATAGTATTTATTATTATTATTATTATTATTATAAAGCCATATAAAGTACTGCGCACATACACCGGGAAGTACTCATGTAAAAATGCTAAACATTCGACTTGGGAAATAACATCACATAAACATCACATTGCGACTACAGAATAGCTGTACGTTATGTACCTTAGAAACATGGTTAGTTTCAGGTACTAAAACTAAACTCCGTGGCCTTAGTCCGCACGCGAACTATACCGACAGAGCGGCCGCCGCCGGTCGGCGAAGTTAGTGCCAACTTTTGCGGATAGAGGGGTGTCACGTGGTCAGCGCAA
>Ga0131853_10011013_pt1 | contig 16536 bp, 12 predicted proteins | sample TergutLab28metaG_FD_92764 | JGI IMG/M metagenome (GOLD analysis project Ga0131853, IMG submission 92764) | Labiotermes labralis P1 segment gut microbial communities from Petit-Saut dam, French Guiana - Lab288 P1 (version 2) (version 2) | ecosystem: Host-associated > Arthropoda: Insects >...
GTAGCGGCTCCAGGTCTAGAAAACAGAGATTAACGGCTGTGGGGACCCGTTGCACTGACCACGTGACACCCCTCTATCCGCAAAAGTTGGCACTAACTTCGCCGACCGGCGGCGGCCGCTCTTTCGGTATAGTTCGCATGCGGACTAAGGCCACCGAGTTTAGTTTTTATGTACATAGTTTATCTTGTTATATCTATATTTCATCTACTGTATAAAATTATGTAAGCCCTGACAATAACACTTGTTGGTCTAAAAATGTATCTCTGAACAAAACAAGTTCGAAATTTATTAGATGGTATCTGAACCTAGTGTGTAGTGTGACAGTGTTTTTTTTATGTATTACTTGAGGTAGAGTCCAGTTGAAATGTGATGACACACGGTGACACACGGGAGGGGAAATGAAGGGGAAACTGGCGAATGGAGTGGATAGCCAGTACCTTTCACACTACCTCGGAACATGGTGTATCCAGCATTACTACCGCTGATGCGCACACCTTGGCTGCCAGTAGTCAACTGAACTGATGCCCCCGCCGATGTAAATGGACTCGTTTGTTTTGCCGAAAGATGAAATCTGGTTTCTGCATGAGTGCCATCACATTTCAACTGGCCTCTACGTTAAAAAAGTTTATGAAAAATGTAAATTTTTGTATTTGCCAGTTTCGTACCTGGAATCCGTTCAAGCCCAGGTGACTGTAACTGAGCGGGTTTGCGGACGGTGGCATAATAACGTTCCCGTTGCTCAGCATTGTGCTTGTTGTCCAGAGCAGCAGTTGTATCTTGAAGGCCAGAACCTGCATCCAAACCTCGTCCACCCACACCAGCTGCTGCTCTGCTTGCTGGTCCTATAATCCATTATGGCAGGATATATATACTTCAAAACCAAAATATTATTTTATATATTATAGTCAAATGCACATACAGTAAAACCTCAAATTCATGCACCTCGATTTCATGTTTCTCTCATTTAGCATTTAATTTCAGTGTCCAAATTAAATAATCTCTTTGTTAAGTTTCCTTTCTTTCATATTTTCCTTACTTCGGTGTTCAAATCTGACATTCTCCAAAGGAAAATTAAAGACAGTTTTCACTTTTACACTTACAATATTTCATATGTATTAAAAATTCACTTGTGCCAGTATTCCTATAGAAAAACAAACAGTCACTTTTCAAAGCAACATCTTTATTAACCATTTAAAGATGAAGCATAGACTGCCTTATTTAAAGACCCAGTTCATACAATGCAGTAAACTCTTTTTATCTTGGTTATAAAAACCAATCAGGTATGCTGTAAGTGGCACAAGTCACTGTTTGTTCTCAGATAAATACAAAATTCATAAATACAGTTTGGGCAGGAAGTATAATTATTGAATGTTAAACTGGTGGTGCATCACGTAACCAGTAGGCTTTAAAAGGTTAAATGGCCTTGTTTATATAGTAGATGAAACATTCACTTATCTGACACAAATAAAATACCACAAAACTGAGCAACAAACATTAACAGAGAATTATACAAAATTACAAAAAGAGGTGCTGTAAGAGGACAGCTCAGCCAAACATTTCAACTTGAAGGTTGTTACGACTCTGACTCTGTCTACTCCATGTCACTTGTTTCCAAAAACATCACTTATGCTATTCTCCATTATTCCTTAGCTCATTATACAAAGTGAAATTTAACAACTTCAATATATGCGTCCATGGAATATATTCTTCTTTCACTTCTTTGTGTCACTTACATCTTTCTGACCACATGAAATTATTATTAAAATTAAATACATAAACACAACATGTATATATATATATATATGATGCTCAGAGCAACAAGCAACCCAAGTATGGAGGTGATTTAGGGAGCACCACACGGCCAACATCTGATCTTTGAGAAACACCACATGAAAATGTGGGCTGGATTCGAGATCTTCACTCCACTGGGATGCTACATGGTAAAGAATGGTACTTATATACTGACGTTTCAGGACAAACTATCGGTTGCATCTTTAAGAGTCAAGCATGACGGGAGTGGCAATTTGTCCCAAAACGTCAGTAAATAAGTATCAATCTATGCTGTGTAACATCCCAGAAGAGCTAAGAACTTATTTATGCCATGGCAAGAAGCCTGTGATCACACATGGACTGGAGTCATCTAGGCAAAGGAAACTACTGCTGTAGGCTCTTGTGAGCATTGTAATGAACCTCCTGGCTTCAAAAAAGCAGTGATTGTTGACTAGGTGAGAGACTGTTGCCATGTCAAGGAGGCCTTTGCTTCATGGAGTTAGTCAGTTAATTGAAAATAAAACTGTATTCTGTGATGCACTGCTGTCTGTTGGCATTTCCATGGTGTACGTTTTGATGGGTGGGGTGGACTGACTATAGTTGTGGGTCTGGTGTCTTGGACAGGATGGGGGGGGGGACTTTGAACGTGCCATGACAATTCTGATAGTTAGCACCACAACATGAAGAGGTATGGGGATATGGAGGTGAGGCTCCACAAATTTTTAACCTATATTGTCAACACAGACTGTTCTAAAATGAAAGTTACAAAGAAAAATTCAACTTACGTCTGTGAAGACAGAAGCCAACAGCTGTCAGGGCAGCCAGCACCGCCACAGCAGATATTGCTGCAGGAAGAACAACCTGAGTGTCCATGTAGAAGGGGGGGCCACTGTCCTCACCAGTGCTGGTAATAAGATCTCGATCAGATGAATGCTGATGCTGGCCTGAATTCAGTACAATTCTTGTCACAACATTTACTGTGTGATGGCTGACTTATAAGTGAAGTAAAGCAATCCCATTATAGGCCTGGACAGGCCCAGAGGGTCCCAGGAGGTTGAGGTTCTCAGATTTCAAGACAATCGGCATGTGAAGGTAGTACAGTTATCAGCCTATGCACCGACTGCCTTTACCCCTCAGGATATTTTCCTGGTACTCATTTATGTTGGAGGCTGAGTCAACCCCAGCCCATAGTGCAGCTGGAAGGATTATGTCAATGAAAAATTCAATGACACTATCGGGAATTGAACCCGCGACCTTCCGGCTTGTAGCAGAATCCCTTAAATTATAAGTAATGTGCACTGATTTAATTGTATTACATTACACATACACACAGAACTGAAGTTATACTAAGTGATTTGTGGTATAAATCATATTTTATTTACAAAATTTTGTCATGTCCTATTAAGACGCACTAAAATCCTCAACTTTCCCACCAGTCTTAACAAACTGTAGTGTTCTAAGGCAAAGTCTTAAGATCTGCAAAACTTAAATACATTTCTAACATACTACTTGAAGCTTTTGAGTTGACTCTATGTGACGAAGTGTTATTAGGCAATGACAGGTGTGAAGATGGGATCTGTATCCATTGTTTTACAGACTCTCTCAGTCTCAGGCATTCACATGATGTGTAACGTGGTCACATGTTGCATTAATACCCAACAGCGTAGTATACTAACCAATGCGTGAATTACTGGGTAACAGTGAGCCGCGTTAAAGCATTGTAAACATCTGGAAATGTGCATCATTTTCAGAGCTACCTGTCTTACTGCATAAAAAAGAATAAACATACATTTGTGTAAAATAAAAGAACGAAATGTAGGCCCATATTCTGGTCTAAATTTTGTAGCACAGAATTTCAATTTATATGATTAGTTGCAAAACAAAACAGATCTATTGGGTGAAATATAGAGAGGTTCCCTTCGCAGCTATCTTGTTCAATTAATTTATTCACAGGATATCCCCGAACACTGTGTCAATGGCAGATGTAACATAACACTGTGTAACATGTGAGAATGGTCATGAAAGCTGAGCTGAATAATATATGGGGAAAGGCAGTTATGATGAACACATCATTTCAGCATCCAAACAAAGTTACTGAGGAAAACAACAAAAAAACTGGTTTGAATAACAATTTTTTCTGTTGAGGTTTGAAAAAATTATCTCTGAAACAAGAGTCCATGTTGCTACTCAGAAGCTATTCTGCTCTGCAAGCTGAATGTCATATAATTACATAACAGGTGACAAGACACATTACCCACATTACCCCGTTGGTAAGTGCAGTGTTAGGAACTGAGTACATTGCAGGTAAATTAATGGAATTAGTATTAAGAAAATTTCATAATGAAATAAGTACAAACAATGTAGAACTGCTCACATAGTAATTCAGTGTAGCTGATCATTTTTAGTATAGTTGTTTCTTAGGAATGCTGGCATCAGTTACGGACGGTTCATGGCCATGTGTTGTAAGTTAATCTGTCAGCGTATATTCGGGACCATTGGCAATAGGAAGGATGGGAGAGTTTTAAATGAGAAAAAGTTAGGAGCTGATAACGGTCGCTAGCAGTCCAGTAAGGAAGTCAGTCGCGTATGAGTGTGGTGTAGGTAGGAGTACAGAAAAGTGATTGTGTCAGTTTCCTAGAAATGATCTAGTTGTTTTACTGGATATAGAGCTCCATTATTTTATATCAAGAATAAAATGAATAAATAAAACATAAGTGAAAAGACAATAACTAAAACTATATGTGATTCGGTGAACCAACCGGTCTGCCGGTAAGAGGATCACCCACCAAACTGGGCATGTCGGGACAAAAAAGTTACAAAGGGTGATCGTGTAGATCAGTTTCACGATTGGAGTACAAAAGCACGAACCTGGTGTGGTGCTGCGAGTATCAAAAACGTACTGAGCCACAGTGGTGCCAGCTGGATTTCTTGCTGACACGCGGAGTCCATAGCGGGTTGAGGGGACAAGTGCTGGCAAGACAAAACTTTGCTGGGATGGTACGTTGGAAGCCACTGAAAACGAAACAAAATCAAAGGGTTTTGGCAGCAGTAATTTGCAGTGAGTTTGAGTAGTGTTTTAACATTTAATGTTTGCCATCCCGAAGTGTTTAATGCATATATAAATACACAATAATGTATCAGTCAAATACAACAAAACTTTATTATTTTTTTATTATCTTAGGGCAACATGTTTTGATTCTTATAGAATCATCTTCAGGCCCTTCTAATATATAGATCTTTACTTAGCAATGTTTAAAATGTAAGCATTTGGGATCCCATAGCGTATTTTAAACATTGCTTAGTAAGGATCTGTATTTTAGAAGGGCCTGAAGATGATTCAATAAGAATCAAAACATGTTGCCCTAATACAATAATAAACATAATAAAGTTTTGTTGTTTTTGATTGATACATCATTGTATATTTATATATGTGTTTTAAAAACTGTCTGTCACCTATGTTTTTCTCTACATCAGAATATTTTTAAAACTAGGTCTACTGTCATATGCAAGAGAAAGCTGGTGGTACCTTTGGGAAAAACTAGTCTCTATCACTCGACAGGAAGATCAAAACCCACCTTTCCAAAAACACCAAGGAATATTCCAAAAGTTGAAATTAACAGCCACAGTTACAGTGGCCTCTATAAGTACAAACTGAAACTGTGTTACATGTAGAGTGATTTCCAGAACACTATTATTCCTGACAGTATTCACATGTGAACACAAGCATATGTGCATGCACATGTCACATAACACAACAGAACTAAGAAGATGTTGGCAAGCCTTGCACAAAAATTACCATCTTACCTAACTTCCAGTTTGAGCCCACGGTAGCTTCTTTGTACTCAATACCAAACGCTTTGATATGGCAACCTCCATCTTGCCAACTGTCTAATAATAAAGTAACAGATGTTGTGTTGACTTGCAGGAAATGTTCTAACTTGGGGGCTTCCGGTTTTGAGCCTTTCGTCGTTACATCAACCACAGAACTCGCACTGCCACTACCAATCTTGTTGACAGCAGCCAGACGGAACTGATAGTGTGTACCGCACAGCAGGCCCTCCAGCAGTCGTGTGCTTGCCGCTGGCTCCACGCTCACTTCGTCCCACTCGCCCGTCTCCCCGCCTTCACCTACTGTTCGATATGCCAACAAGAACTGCCTCACAGCTGCGCCGCCGGTGTCACCCTGTTTCCACTGCAACTGTACTGACTTCTGCATCACAGATGTCACCACCAGCACTGGCGCTGCAGGAGGAACTGAAATGGAGAATGGTTCGACATTCAGGAAGGCACATGAAATAACCATAATATTTTGGCTTAGCTAGGTGGTGAAAGCAGCCAAGAAACTGTCCAATGATCTAGTCAAATTAAATTTATTGTCTTCTTGTCATCATTTTGAAACTGTTACACACAGATGTAAAATAGCACAAAACAAATATGTGAGCTGTAAAATTCATGCTAAAATAAAGTTGACACAAATACAATGGACATCACTGTTCCTGGTAACTACTTTAAAATGTAAAATGCGAGTTGCCCATTTTTTAAGAGTCCACTTTCAAGAATTAAAAATGGGTTTACAACTCTTGCACTTTGTATGTGTCTCAGCCAGATTTGTCTGGAGATTATCTTTTCCATTTATTCTAAGTTTTAGGTAACAGTTCAGCAAATTAGTGCAAATTTGCTCCAGAACACACCCTTATATATATATGCTGTCTGTTGCAAAGATGATTTTTGTATTCACAAAATGGAACACAAATTTAAAAATATCTGCATTCCACGCAGTAAGACAGGTCACAGTATATACAACAACAAAAACAAATGCACTATAAATAAGATACAATGATACACAAATATGCAGTAAACCTGCTACGTGTTTCGGCCTTTTTTGGCCATCTTCAGGGGGACAATCAACAAATAAAAATACATTAATAGCTAGTTACGACATAAATTTGCAATAATATAGTTAAAATTCAAATATTAGAATGCCTTTTTAAATTGTTTAACCATTTTAATACTCATATTTTAACTGCATTATTACACATACATGTATGTATATGTACATGTGTATATGTGTGTGTGTGTGTATGTATATACGTACACACACACACACACACACATACATATATATATATATATATGGTGACCAGGATAGAAATATTAGGTAAACATTTACACGTAGATGGCAACTCCTTATTTCAAACTCCTGTATTACTGTTGGAGAATTACGGAAAAACATTTACTAACATCCTATCTCTCTCTCTGTCTCTCTCACATGTGCATACGCATGCACGCACACATGCACATGCGCGCGATCCATGCACACACACACACACACACACAAATCCTACAAACTGCACTACTACCTATTCACTATATTTCCTTTCTAATTTCATTCTAATTTCATCAGCATATGGGAATTCTACTGAACAGGTGGTAGTGCAGTTGCTAGGATATATATGTAACATATTGAAACTTAATAAATCTTTTTCCAATGAAAAATGTCTGCTCACTTTAAGTAAGTTTCAGAAACCCAGCCTCTTATATATGCCTGTAAGATTTCAAATGTTAGTAAGGATTAAAATAAAAACCATTCAAGATATTCAGAACTGCATGGTTTATGAAGACTCAAAGAATTCTGCAGTGTTATACAGAGTCTAATGGTAAATGGCAACTGACGTTTCAGAGGAGAATGCTGGATCCTCCATCAGTGACCAGCAGTCCATGGACCGTCAGTAACTGTTTATCTGTCAATACAGCATAATGCCCTGACAGACTCAGAACTTCATTAACACCAATTTACAAATTCAAGATGTCACAACAATGGGATTACCTTGAACTTGTAAGAAGTACATGATCTCATCAGACCCAAAGTTATTTCGGACATGACAGGAATAATTGCCCTCATTGTTTCGTAAGACATTCATAATGATGAGTGTGTTGTCAGAACTTATTTCCATCCTGTAAGAAAACAAAAGTTCGATACATAGCACATTAGACTACAAACAAACTTCAAAGAGGAATACTGTTGTTTAATGAACCAACTAAATGCACTTATAATATATATGTGACATTTAGGTCACTTCGCTCTGACATTAAATGAAAGTAAGGTAAAGTAAAGTAAAGTAAAGTAAAGTAAAGTGATCCCGTTAAAGGCTCGGTGAGGCCCAGAGGGTGGGTAGAGGTATAGCTCTACTCTTCCATGACCGTGGCACTAGAAGGGGGTGAGTGGTCAGCAGCACGCCCCGGCCGCACTTTACCACCGGGAAAGACACAGTACCCATTTTAAAGGAGGCTGGGTGGGCCTCAGGGCCAGTCTGGACAGGCGGAATATCTTGTCCTCACCGGGATTCGATCCTGGACCGCCCAGCCCATAGTCAGTTGCTATACCAACTGATCTACCCAGCTCAACATTAAATGAAAATACTAATTCAAAATGCACAGAGCGAATAATTTCAAAATTCAAATTTCCAGTATCTAAATAAATACACGTTTATGGAATTGAACACAAAATTGTTTTGCTAAAAATCCAATACCGTTGTGGATATGGTGCATAATCAATAGCATGATATGATGACACTTTCGCAACATACTTCAATATCAAATGTGTCACTGTGTACCAACAATAAACCTGATTTGTGGTCACAGTAAAAGACCATCGCTTCACTCTTCAACTGTTTAAATATGGTCCCAGAAGCAAATGGGAGAAACTGGCTCAGGATACATCTTACCATGGGCTTTAGTACTGCAACAGTTGAAACTTTGGTTGCAGCAACCACAACAGTATGACAAGTATTGAAATATTCAACAGACATCCTAAAACAACACATATGGAAACAGTACTTAATTCCTAACCTTCACCACTGTGAATTACCAAATAATCAATTACAATTTGATGTTTGTTGGACCACGCATCATTGTGATAACTGAAGAATAAGAACCAACTAGATGCTACTTATTATTTTATTGTACTTCTTATAGGCTCAAGATATTTTGGGCACTACACACAACAGAACACTATGATCACCATGCATAAATGATCACAACTATTAAAATAAATCGAAAAACGTTACCAGCTACAACCAAGAGATAAAGAACTTCACACTGAACACACACCACTGAGAACCATAATTTTACATTAACGCTGCCTCTTCCATCTTTACAGAATGAAACGACCAATGTGTTAATCAACATTATAGTCATGAGCTCCTGATGATGGGCATAGTGGTGCCAGAAACATGTTGAGCCTATAAGAAGTACAATAAAATAATAAGTCGCATCTAGTTCGTTCTTATTCTTCAATTAATTTAAAGTCTCCAACGGTATGGACAGAATATGGGGGAGTTTAAAAAGCAAAACATGATGATATGAAATAGAATAATTAAAACTAATGTTACGTAATATTTTATCAACATCGACATCATCGATGTCATCATCAACAATTCTAGTCTGGATTTGCCTTGGAAGGACCCAATAAAGAATATTCCAAAACTCAAAACTTAGCACTGAAAGTGGGAAGTTATCAAATTTCTTGTGTGTTAAGATCTTCAATAATTTAAATGACTTGTCCTTCTGAAAGGGTGCTTTTGATTTGTATATGTATAGCACTGCAGCTTCAGACTCAAGAGTGGCAACCTTGTCCTACAATTCTACAGTGAAACACATAAAACCACCGTGTGTGATCAATCTCATGCTGTTAGCTTTTTAATGACATAATGCAGAACTGAGCTCCAAATTTTAAACACACAAGATTTGTTCATAATATATTTGGCAAACATATCCATCGGCCTCCACGTATAGTGTAGTCGAGAAAAATAGTTTAAATTCAGCAGTTTCTTACACATTTATTCTATAGCATACTAATATAAGGTGGGCCCAGTAGCTCAGTCAGTATAGTGACTGACTACGGGCTGGACGGTCCAGGATCGAATTAGTCTGCTTTACGCAGTGGAGCGGAGAGGATGTACTTTCTCCTTCATGCAGGAGAGTAGTGATTTTGTGCCGTGAGTGAAGTAGAGTGATTTGTTTTCTTTTTTTGTTTTGTGGTGTGTGATAGTGAACAGGACATAGTGTGTGTAAACGGGAAGTCATAGAGCTAACATGGGAGAAAGGCAAAACACAATAGTGTGCTGTTTAGAGCTGCAAAGTCCTAGGATCAATGCGTTCCATATTCAAGAATGGATATATGAACACCTACACCTACAGGAGGAAAGTATAAGGATGATAAGAATTGACCCAGCAAAGAGATATGTCTACATCAAGTTCAATGATGAGGAGTGTATGAACAAAGTACTGCAGGACTCTGAAGGTTGCCTGGAATATAAACATGACAATGGAGTAATCACACAGGTACTTATAGAGGTAGCAGGATTGGGGACAAAAAGAGTGAGGATTGCTAGCTTACCACCAGAAGTCAAAGAAATTGACATACGTGCATGCATGTCCCAGTACGGAGAAGTGGAAATGAGGCTCAAGAAACACCTACTGTCCCACCTGAACATATCCAGTAATGATGCACTGATAACATATGACGGACAGCCGCAAACATGTTACAGGTGTAATGAAGTAGGCCATCAAGGGCAAGAATGCCCCAGGGGCAAGCGTTTGGCTGCATCTATACATATGCAGTCAAACCAAACATGGGTGGATATAGTAAGTAGTAGGATACAGGAACACAGCCCTGATGTATCGGCTTTCCAGACTCCACTCCCAAGTGACAATAAGACAAAGAGACAAAATATATTTATAGACGAGACATCAGACAAAAAGCATATGTCCACTACTCATGACCTACACAATGAAACTGATGGAAGGAGTACGGCACAAGGGCCAAAACACATCCAACATTGAGGACGTGCAAATGACCCCCTCAGGGTACCAGGAAGATTGTAACAGTAGCCAGGATGATGGCTGTGAGAAAGAGAGTGAGAGAAGTATATCTGACAACAACAAGGGACCAGGTGAAAATAACAACATAGTAGGGACATGAGCTGAAGGGACAAGGAAAGAAAACAACCAGTTGGAGGGAAAGATAGAGCCTGGTGACACTCCGCCAGTACAGTTGGGATTGACAAGAACAAAGAAACTCAAAACGGAAAGAGAAGACCCCGCTACAAGTATGAGAAACAGAAGGAGAACGAGGATAAAAAAAATATCCACAAACAAGCAGTTAAATGATAACCCATCAAAAATAAAACACCTAAACCTACCGAATAGTAACCTTAAACATTAATGGACTAGAATCGAATAATAGGAAACTGATGCTTGAGGAATTTATAAGGAGGCATGATACTCACATTGCAGTGTTACAGAAGGTAACAAAAGTGCACAGTATCACAATGAAGGGATATCAGGTAATTGATAACGTGGGCATTCTCGGACGAGGCATGGCAATACTCAATAAGGAAGACCTACAGATGCACACGATACAGCATCTACCTTCTGGTCGAGGAAGAGCAGTGCATTATAACAACATATGCTTCATAAATGTATACGCGCCCTCCGGCACCTCAAAACGAACAGAACGTGAAACTTTTTTTAACCTTGATATAATAAACATACTACCACGAACTCCAGCTGACATCATTATGGCTGGTGATTTTAACTGCGTTCAATCCGACAGCAATTGCACTGGACACAGATACAGCAGTCGATCCTTTGACAAGCTAATTCAGGGGCTGAAATTAGTGGACATGTGGAATGCACCAAAAAACATGCAAGTATACACCCATTACACTCCAACAGGTGCAGCCCGCTTGGAGAGGATTTATGCAACTGAAAACATTTGGAAAAACAAACAGGGAATAGAAACCATTGCAGCAGCTTTCACTGACCACATGGCAGTACTTGTACGAATTAATCTAATGATACCCTTCATACATAGGGGAAGAGGAAGATGGTACATGAATACAGCACTCATAGATGATCCGCACTTTAGAGATGGAATAAAGATGGAATGGTCTGAATGGAAAAACCACATATGCTGATACCCCAGTATTCTCCACAGGTGGGAACACCATGTAAAAAGGAAAGTAAAATATCTTTTTGTACGCGAGAGAACTGAGAGAAAATTGGACTGTAACAGGATGGAAAATTTTTATTATGCGACCATTTACAACATCCTACAAGAACCCGTCACATATAACCAAAAAATAGCTACATTGAAGAAAATGAGGGCAAAAATAGTATGATTAAGCAGTACATTTCACCAGAGAACAATTATGGACACAGGAGAACATGATAAAACACTTGGAGAAACTCCTTCACTATATCACATCATCAAATTGAGGAAGCGCCAAAACAGCCGCACGATAAAGAGGATAAGTGATGAACATGATAAAATACATTCAACATCTATGGCTATTATAAAGGCCTTTGCAATGTATTTTAATGAAAATTCAAACCAATTCAGATTTATGTGACAAAAGCTCAACAGCTACTGGATTGTGAACTTAGATCAATTCTGATAGAAACGAACGCAGCATTGGAAGCACCAATATCACTGAATGAAATACAGAATGCCTTAGCCAAAGGAAAATAGCACAAGGCCCTTGGAAATGACGGGAATTTTACAAATCAGAATGGGAAACAATAAAAACAGACTTATTACAGATACTAAATAGTATGTACACAGATGGCACAATTCTGGAGAACCAACTGAAGGGAATTATCGTCTGCATACCTAAACACACTCATCCAATCACAATTGATGACTACAGACCATTGACATTAATGAACACTGATTATAAAATATTGACAAGGATAATCGCGGCAAGACTGAGGCAATTTTTAGCAGATGTGATCCACCCAAACCAATATTGTGGTGTACCCGGAAAATCAATTTTTGAAGCTGTGGCTGCAGTGCGTGACGCGATAGCACAAGCTGGAATACTCTGAAGTCTCTATGTGTACTGTTGATTGACTTCAGTGCTGCTTTTGACAAGATCTCACACGAATACTTATATATGGTACTAGAAGCTCGTGGATTAAGTGTATGTTTTCGACAGAAAATAAGAAGACTATATGAACACGCGACATTGGAGATACTAATCAATGGATTTCGATCAGATCAAATACCGATAAGAAGTTCAGTACGCCAAGAATGTCCTCTGAGCATGATACTGTATGTATTGTGTTTAAACCCTCTAATACAATCGTTAGAGAGAAACCTCAATGGCATAAAGTTAGGTAGGCACCAATCAAAGATGGTTGTTACAGCCTACGCAGATGATGTCACTATATTTCTAACATCGGTGGAAGATGTACCAAAATTAAAGGACTTGTTATTCTGATATGAAGCTGCAATAGGCGCAAAAATCAACATATACAAATCAAAGGCAATGGCTCTTGGCAGATGGGACACAGCCTTGAACATCATGGACATCCCTTACCATACGGAGCTCAAAATATTAGGCTTCCACTTTACAAATAGTGTGAACACTACAACAGCCCACACCTGGACAGCCATCATATCCCGAATGCGTGCGACGGCATAGGCCATGTATAATAGAGATTTAAGCTTTGATAAGAGAATTTGATTCACACAGGAATACCTCCTAGCAAAGATGTGGTATGTGACTCAAATCTTCCCACCAACCCCTAATCACATACGGTAAATAAACTCTACAATTGCATGGTACATATGGAAAGGTGACATATTTAGGGTTCCTCTCTCTACGCTACAGTGCGAGAAGACTGATGGGGGCTGGGACTTGATCACTGTAGATGCTAAGTGCAGAGAACTATTTCTGCACCGTCTTTAAATGCAATGCTGGAGAGTAGGATCCCTCACAGCTGATTGGATGAAGTACTGGAATTTAGATTCAAGGCTTGGGAATCCGCCTAACCCCTTTGGAATATTGGAGAAACTGGAATATTTACGAATATTCATCAAGGACACCGCATACATTCTTGGACAAGGTGGAATTGAATCGACAAGAGCATATAAGAGATGTATATATGCAATGTTACGATCCCTATCCATTGCGGAATCCCCACCACAGAAAATGTGGGTGGAGTCCATATGGCCGAATGCAGACTGAAGGCAAATCTGGGAGAATCTGACGCAAACGTCAACATCAGAAGCGGATAAAGCGGAATGGTATAAAGTCATACATGACATCATCCCTACCAATGAGAGGCTACAACGCATAAAGATATCATGGACGGCACTGTGTGGCGAATGCAATAACAGAGACACACTAGTATATCGGCTGAGAGAATGTGGGGAGAGGCAGTCAAACTGGATCTGGCTGGGAAGTATTATTGCAAGGATGCTGAGAATACCTTCGACAAAAATACCACAAGAATGGATAGTACGCCTGCAATTTAGTCTATGGCCTCCGCAAAGACACAGAGCAACATTGTGGCTACTAGCACGTTACGTGACATTTAGTATGAACAGAAGACATTGCCAAAACCTCAACAACTTGATGGACTTCTTAAGGAGGTCACAGTGGAAGGTTTATCAGAGGCCAGGAAGGCAGCGTTTGGTTGCACACTTTCTGTCTAATGGTAGACCTGGAAAAATATGCAATGAGAGAAAGAAGCAACACCAAGAGGATTCACTGATTGCTATGAAGATGTTTTATCAATTACAGTCAGGAGAAATGAAAGAGTTGACTTTTTCAGTTTATGAGGTGCGATGCTCCAACATATGTGTATAAAAAAAAAACTCATGAACAGAGCACAGAATCGGTTAAGTGTACAAATTAAGTAGAAACAGAGTTTTTTTCCCTTTGTTTGTACAAAAAGTGTTTTACACAGGATCAAATAAAAAAAAAAAATCCTGGTGGGGGCGAGATTTTCCGCACCTGTCCAGACTGACCCTGGGGCCCACCCAGCCTCCTGTACATTGGGTACTGGGTCTTTCCTGGGGGTAAGGAACGGCCGGGGCGTGACCCCCTTCTAGTGTCAAGGTCTAAAAAATAGGGTAGAGCTTTACCTCTACTCTCCCTAAGGGCCTTTGTGGCCTGTGACAGGATGAAACCTACCTAACTGTTCTACCTACAACTCTATTCTGGGCACTTTTTTGTTCTGCTGGTGCATGTAAGTGTAGTTATTGTGATGACATTTTCCATTTACTGCGTGCTTGTTTTGTAGTTGTTTTATTATTGCAGTTTTCTTTTGTTGGTGCACTAATTAAGACACCATTGTAGGGTAGTTGTAATTGTTAATCCTGGTGGGGACGAGATTTTCTGCCCTTCCATACCGGCCCTGGGGTCCACCCAGCCTCCTGTAAAATGGGTACCGGGTCTTTCCCGGTGGTAAAGTGTGGCTGGGCATGTTGCTGACCACTCACCCTCTTCTAGTGCCGCGGTCATGGAAGAGTAGAGCTATACCTCTACCCATGCTCTGGGCCACACCGGGCTCATAACAGGATCACTTTAACTTTTTATATTAATATAAGACAACTATAATGAGATGTGTTTCTATTTGCCAAATTTGTATGAAATGGACATATCATTAATCAGTGTTGAATGGCTAAATGACTACAGATATTAGATCTGTGACACTGAATATAAGAGTTTATTTGCAGTACAACAAAATAGCTACTGACTACAGACTTCCATGCTCAAAAATAACTGTTTCAGAAAGAATTTACAAGTTGTAAGAACTCACTTTGGTTGATTGTATAAGTTCAAATCCCCTAATTTCCACTCTACACTGGGCCGTGGTACACCCACACACAGGCATGCTAACTTCACAGTAACTTTCCATGGTACAGTCACAAGCTGACCAAATGATACAATTGATGCAGGCACTAGTAGGAGAAATAAGTTAAAAACTTGCATTAAACACAATATTTTAACAAGCAGTGTGATAGTGGTCCATTCTAAGATAGTGTTTCTTGGGATACGAGTTCCTTAAAATTAGATGAGAAGTAGTTCATCAGTTATTTGGTATTTTTAACACACATAAAATAACCCTCATATCCTTTTTCATTCCACATAACTGGATCTTACACGAACAGTTTCATAAAGTAATACAATTTCAGCACCATCCAGCAATATTTGCATCCAAATTAGTGCACGTGCAAGATTAAGATGAATGTGACAGCAAGGCAGATATGCAAGCTAATATATGATGTACATATCAAAAAAAGCACAGTGTGGTACTAAGAATTCAAATATCATGATAAAAAATCACATTCTAGATGAAGCTCAGAAAAATTGATCTGAATTTCAAAAGAAATTATAAAGAATAATCAGCATATGTCAGTGGCACTGTAAAATAGACACTTACCGTTAAAACTACAAAGCTTACACAACTTAAATTTTGTGAACTAATTACTATTTCAGTGCTTCTGTATGTATGTAAGAATACAGCAGTGGAATAGAACAGGTAAGAGGAAAACTGCAACAGCCATGATGAGGTTCTTCAGGCTAGTTGCTGGTTATTCTGTGCAACATGAAATCAGTATAATTAGTTGATGCAATAAATTACAAATGTGTAACACTGTAGGGACTGAAGATTAGAAAATGAACTGGCATGACCACTTCTCAAATATGGATCTAAGTACGGCAGCATTTCCAGTTAAACCCAGTGGTTCTGGTGATGCTGGATGGCTGTAGAAGAGATGCAAGGACAACTAGAAGAAGATTTCTATGTGACTGGGATAAAAACTTCAGATGTACCCTAACAAAGATAAGCTAATTATGGCACTAGCAGTGTTTACAGACACAGCAGTGCTAAACATGTACACAATGTACGAAGTAAAATGAGGCAGTCAAGGCTGGAACCAGAGGAGGAGGAGGAGGAGGAGGAGGAGGA
>Ga0131853_10011014_pt1 | contig 16535 bp, 14 predicted proteins | sample TergutLab28metaG_FD_92764 | JGI IMG/M metagenome (GOLD analysis project Ga0131853, IMG submission 92764) | Labiotermes labralis P1 segment gut microbial communities from Petit-Saut dam, French Guiana - Lab288 P1 (version 2) (version 2) | ecosystem: Host-associated > Arthropoda: Insects >...
ATTAAATCAACGTCGCAGGTTTGAGTTCCGTCCGCGAGTTTAAATTCAACCGTCCATTGGTCGGGTTCATTCGTTAAAATTTCTGTAATTCTAATACCGGTGATTGCAAGTTCCGCATTGCCCGGAAAAGCCCCAAGCGTAATATCCCCCGTTCCGATGGTTGTTGCGCGTTGCAAATGTTCATGCGTTAACGTAACGGTATGTGAAAACACATTTCCTGCACCGGTAGGTTCTGTCCATATATTTACACCCGGTATCCAATCCGGTGTCGGACTTTGTTCAATCCGGATTTGAGAATTTCCCGCAACATTCAACCTTCCTGAATATTCAATTCTCATTCGGCTTTCTTCGCCGGATAAAGCGTTCAACAATACCCCCGCCCGGATTCTAAGTCCTTGCGAAGTTCCGCCTCGTCCGGTCATTCGCAATTCACGCGTAGGTGTGTCAACGCTGGTTACAACACCGCCTTGGCTAATTCCTACCCCACGCATTATCGGGTGATTGGTTAAGTGCTGTATATTGCTCCAATTCAGGTCGGTTTGCATGTTATAAAAAGTAATCGCATCCGGAAAAATTTCCGTAATTCTGATGTCGGTAATCACAAGCTCCGCATTATTCGGAGAGGCACCGAGCGTAATAATTCCCGTTCCGATGGTTGTTGCGTGTAGTAAATGTTCACGCGTTAACGTAATGGTATGTGAAAACGCATTCCCTGCGCCGGTCGGTTCTGTCCATACATATACTGGAGTAGTGTCTTGCTCAATGCGAATTTGCGAAGTTCCAGTACCATTCAACCTTCCCGAATATTGAATTTGGATTCGACTTTCTTCGTGCGATAACGCGCTCAGCAACGCACTCGCTCTTATCACAATACCTTGCGAAGTTCCTGTTCTTCCCGTAAATCGCAATTCACGCGACGGTGTGTCAATTCGGGTTGACGTTCCGGCATTATTTGTGCCGCGCATTATCGTGTGTGCAGTTGAGGATAATATATTAGTCCAATTCGGGTCACGTTGCATATCGTAAATAGCGGGCACACATACGCAAACAAGTTGCCCGCAATAATCGCACTCAACAGGAATTACAGGACGGGGATTTTGACAAAATTCAGGTATATGTGTATCCGGCGGGCGATTCGCTTTTACAATCGTATAAATATCGGTCATGGTGATGGAATTGCCGTCAATGCCCGTGCCGTTAATCATGTAAGTTTCCACTGAGAAAGTGTGTGGGGTTACATTTACAACAGAAAACTCACGCAGATTCGCCTGATGATATCTTGCAAGGTAATTGCGCGGCATATGTTCCGGCTGTCGCAGGCCGTGACCGCTTGGGCTACCAAAGGCGATATAAGTGATTCCGGCGGTAGGGCTTATGACTGCGTTGTTAGCTTGGCTTGCCCAGTTTTGGGTTAAACGCGGGGTTCCGGGAGTTCCACCCGGCCCGAAACCCTGCATATGATGCGTGCGCGAATAAATATGGTCATGTCCGGTAAAGGCAATGTCGATGTTATGCTGTTCAAATACCGGAATCCAGTATTGCAGTATGCGTGTTTTTGATCCTTCTGTGTCCGGTCTGCTTGCCGAATACGGCGGCTGATGAAACGCAACAACACGCCAATCTGCGTTTTGGTTGGCATTAATTATACCTGCCATCCAATTGCTACGCGCCGTAATCTCGGCGCGTGAGGCACTACTCCCGCCGGTGGTGTCACTATCGTACACGGCGAGCATAAAAAAAAGCACGTTGCCGTATCGGAAATAATAATCGAATTGCGTTGGCGGGTTTGGCCGCCCGGAAAGCGTAAAATGCCGCACATTGCTTGCGCTGTGCGGCGTATTGTAATGAAAATGCCATAAATCCGGGTTCACATTCACTCCGTTACCGGCTGTTGTTACTCCGTCATGATTGCCTACTATAGGAGCAAGAGGCAAACGATGAAACTCAGATGGCGCAAACAAACGATTGAAATTTAACTGAGCGCGTTCGTGTGTCCAGTTTTCACCGGAAGCAACTTGGTCACCAATTGACATGATAAACCGCGCCTCGGGAAAAACGGTAGAAGCAACAGCCAATGTGTTTGCCCAACCCGTCGCTTCGGCGGAGCTGTTACTCATTTGAGGATCAGACACTGCAAAAAAACTGAATTCATTTGCACCGCCAGTGCGGAAAGTTTTAATATCCGACTGCCCGCCCGTCCATGTAATTCTGTATTCATAAGTAGTGTTAGGCGTAAGCCCGGTGATAATCGGTTGATGCACACGAAAATTCCCGGGTACGCCGGTGTGATGCGTCCTCGATGTGGAATTCACGGTTATCCATGCAGACGCTCCCCACACCCTATATTGAACGCTCCCCTCAGACGAAGTAGAATGCCACGTAAACCGCATTTCATTCACCGTTCGCCCCGGTGTCATACTTAAATTGCGATAATTTAACTCAGCCGCATACACTTCCGGCGAAATCCCAAACACTATCGCAAGTGCAAAAGCAATTAAAAATACTTTTCCTAAAATCATTTTCATGCTTAATCCCTCTCCCCAGAGAAAATAACTCCTCTTGCATTATATAACAAATATTTATTTTTCACACGCAAAAAACCAATTTAATCTCGAAGCTAAAGAGTTTTGTCGGAATAATACGAGTTATGAATTTCATATTATTATTACCCGGTGAAAAGGAGACTTTTTTGTGGACAACACAATTTACAACTTTGAAGCAATGCGAAGTGTAGATATTCGTACAGTTGACCCTTCAACATTGGTAGATATACGCGATGTGAATGTAAATCCCAATTTACCCTTTACAGAAAAGGTTCTCGATTATCTTAATCAAATAAAAAACGCATATTGTTTTCGGTTTGACAATGTGATTGTAAAAATCAGTCACACTCAGACCGAAACTACATTAGAAGATTGTATGGAGGGTTTTTATCGGTCATTATAAAAAAGACAGCATGGACAAACTTTTTTATGCCACTGCTTATGCCCGCGCAAGTAAAGATGATTCCGACAGCAGTACCATCAAAAACCAACTCGAAATAATCCGTAATTTTGCAGAAAAATCCCCTGATATTCGTATCGTTTCAAATAAAGAAGATAATGGTTACAGTGGGGTGGATTTTTTACGTCCGTCATTTAACGAAATGATGAAAGATATTGAAGCCGGAAAAATTAATTGCGTTATCGTAAAAGATTTTTCCAGGCTTGGGCGTAACTATATTGAAGTTGGCGAACTGATGGATGAAATATTCCCGCGTTTAAACGTGCGCCTAATTTCGATAAACGACCACTATGACAGCCTAAACCCCCGTACCGATGCCGACGAAATAATCATACCGTTTAAGCATTTAGTAGATGAACATTATCTTAGGGAGAACTCTAAAAAAATTAGGGTCAGTTTGAATGCAAAAAGGAAAAACGGCGAATTTGTAGCGGCTTTTGCCGCATACGGTTATAAGCGTGATGCGAATGATAAAAGTTTACTTGTTATCGACGAACATGCTGCAGAAGTTGTTCGCAATATATTCCAAATGAAAATAGAAGGAATGAGCCAACAAAAAATCGCCGAATACTTGAATGAAATTGGCGAACCTTCACCCGCAGAATATAAAAAGACTTATACGAAATATAAAGTTATATTTCAAAAAAATGCGAGGTCTTTATGGTCTGCGGTTGCTATTGGACGGATTCTACAAAACCCTGTTTATGTAGGTACATTAATACAAGGAAAGCAAACTACACCAAATTATAAAGTCAGGAACCGCATTAACAAACCGCAAGAAGAATGGGATATAACTACTGATGCTCATGAATCAGCTGTTAATCAACACGAATTTGCGATTGTAAATGCTTTGCTTAATCAAGACACCCGCACATCACCAAATAAGAGGACGTTATATCCGCTCTCCGGTTTGGTGTATTGCGCCGATTGTGGCAATAATATGATTCGCACAAAATCAGATAAGATTTTTTATTACATATGCGCATCAAGCAGGGGAAAAAACAAATGTTGCACTTCCCATTGTATACAACATAAAAAGCTCGAACAGGCGGTAATGGAAGCCGTAACACATCAAATTAATCTCGCTCTTGATGTTGAAAAAAGTATTGAGTATATACAATCTTTGCCCTGTCAACAAAGGAATGTTGCAAAATTAAATGCTCTAATTGCTGAACGCGAAAATGAAATAAAATCTTGCGAGGGATATAAGAGGTCGTTGTACGAGGACTATAAAGAAAAAATCATTTCAAAAGACGATTATATCGAGTTCGGCAAAGATTATACGGCACGAATTGACGAATTACAGCAAGCTGTTGCTCGTCTTCATGAGGAAATTGAATTGCTGATAAATAACGAAAATTCAGCACTGGGGTGGTTAACGTATTTTACTCAATACAGAAGTATTCCCGAATTGTCGCGAAAGTTGGTTGTTAATATTATTGAGCGTATTGAAGTAATGGAAGGAAAATGTATAATCATAAGTTTCCGTTATCAAGACAAATTTGAAACCGCTTGTAAAATCTTGAATGAAACCAAAGAAATGAGGTGCAGTTAATGGCAAGGGTTAGCAGAAAAGGCAAATCTGCCGAAGTTGCGATGCCGAAAACGATACGCATTTATAAAACGGCGATATATATTAGGCTTTCCGTTGAAGATATACGTAAAAAAATAAGCGATTCCATCGGAACGCAAAAAACTATGTTATTGGAATTTCTATATACACAACACGATTTAGAACTTTTCGATATATATGAAGATGTTAACTATACAGGCACAAATTTTAATCGGCCGGGATTTGCCCGGTTGATTGAAGATATACAAGCGCAACGTGTCAATTGTGTAATTGTCAAAGATTTATCTCGGTTTGGCAGAAATTTCAGGGAAACGGGGAATTATTTAGAGCGCGTGTTTCCATTCTTACAAATAAGGTTTATATCGGTAAGTGAAAACTTCGATTCACTAACAGCTTCTTTAGATGAAAGCGGTTTAAGCATACCGCTGAAAAATCTGACGAATGAAGTTATTGCGCGTGATATATCCAGGAAGGTTCAATCCGGAAAAAAAGTAAAACAACAACGCGGGGAGTTTTGCGGTGCTTTCGCACCTTACGGATATATAAAGGTTGGCGGTGCTTTTATTGTAGATGATGAAGCTGCCGCTATTGTCCGTAAAATATTTGCATATATATTAGAGGGGTTAAGCGATAGTGCGATAGCCCAAAAATTGAACGAGTTAAAAATAACGCCGCCAAACCGCTACCGTTTTGAAAAAAGCATATTTAAGGCGAAGAAGCATGAAGAATCAAAATTTTGGTATAAATCCACAGTGAAGCGGTTATCTGAAAATCCGGCATATACAGGCACTATGGTTTCGGGAAAATTCCAATCTAATTTTTTACATAGCGGCGGTATTATTGCCAAGAACAAAGATGAATGGATAATAACCGAAAATGCTCACCCTGCGATAATCCCTCACGAAACTTTTGAAGCTGTACAGCTAATACGCAGTAAACGAAAAAAAAACTGCAATAAAAGAAATGCGTGGCGGGAAAATATTTTTAAGGGCTATATTTTCTGTGGCGATTGTAATGGTCATATGACACGAAAAAAGCGCAAAGAAAAGTTTGTATATCTATGTAACATTTATCAAGAAGTCGATAAAAGCTCCTGCACTCCAAAAGCAATTACAGAAGCAGATTTACATACAGCATTGTTTACCTATGTCAACCGTGAAATAAACCTTACAGTAGACGTAAGCCGTATTATCGAAAATTTGCAAAAACTGGATTCCTATAAGCACACAAAAAACGCGCAGGACAAGCAAATAAAAGGTTTACAGGGCAAGTTGGTACAAAACAGACGATTCAGAGGTTCATTACGTGAGGATTTAAAAGACGGCATTTTATCGGAACAGGACTATTCTACGATGAAGGCCGGTTACGACGAAGAGCGGGAAAGTTTGCAACAAGAACTTGATGTGCTGATTGCCAAAGAATCAAAACAAAAAAACACCTTTTCGTTGGAGAATAAATGGATAAAAGAATTTAAGCGGTTTGAAACGGAACAGCAATTATCCGCTCAAATGCTTGCAACTATAATAAAACGTATTAATGTTTATAATAATGCGCGAATCGAAGTTATATTGCATTACCGCGACGAGTACGAAGCATTAAAGGAGTGACAGACAATGAAGTGAAAGCGAGGGCTGTATAATGGTTAACTACATAATTAGTTATTTGCGGCTCTCTCTTGACGATGGTGGCGATGGTGAAAGCAACAGTATTGAAAACCAACGCCGTATCATTGAAAATTACATAACAGCCAACCCCGATTTTATCGGTATACCTACAAAGGAGTTTGCTGATGATGGATATACAGGGACAAACTTCAACAGACCCGGTTTTAATAAGTTGCTTGAAATGGTGCGCCGCGGTGAAGTAGCTTGCATCATTGTGAAAGACCTTTCCCGTTTCGGGCGCAAATATCTTGAGGTCAGCAAATACCTTGAACAGTTTTTTCCGTACCTCGGAATACGTTTTATAGCGGTGAACGACCACTACGATAGTAATAATCATAAAGGCATAACCGCAGAAATGGACGTTCCGGTGAGAAATTTGATAAACGAATATTACAGCAAGCAAGTTTCTAAAAAAGTCAAAGACGCAAAGCGTGTACAAATCCGTCAAGGTAAATTTATTAATGCTTTTACCCGTTACGGATATAAGAAAGACCCAAAGGATAAGCACCGTGTTATTATTGATGAACCCGCCGCAGAAGTGGTGCGGCGAATATTTAACCTTGCGTGTATCGGCCAAAAACCAATGCAAATAGCAAATATTCTAAACGCTGATGGTGTACAATCTCCTTTAGAATACAGAAAAAGAAACGGAAGTAAAATAAAAATCAAAGGCGCAATAAGTGCTTCATGGACGGGCCAAGGTGTAATTCCTATTTTGCGCGATGAGCAATATACCGGAGTATTAATTTACGGTAAATTTGAGATGGGTGAGTTGGGAACAGGTAAACTCATACGTAAACCAAAAGAAGAATGGATAAGAGTACCCGGTGCAATTCCCGCTATTATCACGCCGGAAATTTGGAAGACCTCTGTTTCTATGAGGATTAAACGCGGTGGCACACAAAGAAAACCTAATGCCGGCAGAATCCTTTTTAAACGAGTGCGTTGTGGGTATTGTAATCATGTCATGAGTTACGCGCAGGAAGCAATATATTTTTGCAAAGCAACAAGAAAAGAATATTGTTGTGTTAGTACAAAATACTCCGAACACCGGATAGTTGATGTTGTTAAAACCGTTGTGCAAAAACTTCTTGTGATTATGTTGAATATGGAGCGGTTGTGCAAAGAAGGAAAAAAAGTCGTGCAACAAAAAATAGAGTCTTCATTCAACAAAACCATTATGCTTAAAAATGAAATTGCGCAGATGCAAGCACTAAAGCGTCAACTGTACGAACAATATAAGGGTGGCATACTCAAAAAAGCGGATTATTTCAAAGAACGTGAAGCAATAGAAGTAGGGATAATTGAAATGATAAAAGAATGCGAAGCGTTATCATCCAAAAACGATTTTGAAGAAGTTGCATATAATCATGTACATGAATTTTTTAATTCATTCTCGGCGTATCAAACAGATGCAGAGCCTACCGCAGATATAGTTAATGCGTTGGTAGAATCTGTATATGTTTTCGATAAAGATAGGATTGAAGTTAGATTCTCGTTTATAGATGAACTGGAGTATTTTCTTGTTACTACTTAACATCAGCTGGTGTTTTTGGGCCTACTACCGAAGCAAGTGTTCGCGAATTCCAGCGTCTTCTTATTATAAATCCAGATGGTGTCGTTGGCCCGATTACCTGGTACGCGTTAATGCCCCAATGTTATGGAAATGGCACCACAGACCTGATTCCTTCATTCCCCGGATTTATGATTCGCGTTGGAGCACGCGGAGATTATGTTAGTCAAATTCAAACCTGTTTGAACAACACAATCAATGCCGGATTAAACTCTGATGGCATTTATGGCCCGCTTACCCAAAACGCCGTAATTAACTTCCAGCGCGCAAATGGGCTAAACCCCGACGGAATAGTCGGTCCGCTTACTTGGGACGCGTTAATGAATGAGTGTCGCGGTGATGATAACGGTAATGTTAACGCTAGCCAGATTACGGCATCCCCGGACTTTTTGATCAGCATTGGCGCGCGTGGCGACTATGTTCGTCAAATCCAAAACTGTTTGAACGACACAAGCAACGCCGGATTAAATTCCGATGGAATCTTCGGCCCACTTACCCAAGTCGCTGTAATTAATTATCAGCGTGCAAACGGATTAAATCCGGATGGAATTGTCGGTCCAATCACGTGGGAACATCTGGTGAGTCGATGTGCGGGCGCAAGCATAACACCTGCTTCGGAAATAGCCGCTGTTGTCGAACCTACTCAAATCATTGACTATTCTGCCTTCAATTTGGAATACGTACCAAATTTCGTTACAACCGGCAGCTCCGAAACGAAATTAATTCAAGAATCAGTGGACGTGGTTGAAACCGTATTTGCTAACAAAGCAAGTAAAGTAAACGAAGAAAACGTGTTGCCGCAATCCTCTGCTGCACCGCAAATAAACATGAGCAACTTGCTTATGTATTGTTTGTTGCGTCAAATGAAAAAGTAAAAAAGTTTTCTGCCCCATCAGGCGGCAAGTCAAACGACTTGTCGCCTTTTGATTGAAGCGATATAATAATTTAAAAAAACCGGGAGAGTAAAAATGAAAATTACAGATATTTTTAAACAAAACGAAATTACGGTCTCATTGGAACTTTTTCCTCCAAAGCCGGGTGTGGGGCTTGGAAATATTAAAAAAGTCGTGAGTGAATGCGCGGAATTGAAACCGTCGTTTATGAGTGTGACTTGCGGCGCGGGCGGGGGGGGCTCGTATAATACGATTGAGGTTGTAAGGGAAGTTCAAGAGGTGAACGGCATTACCGCGTTGGCGCATTTGGTTTGTGTTTCGCTTGGGCGCGATGAAGTTTCAAAAATGCTGGGCGACTTAAAAGCGCAGGGAATAAATAATATCATGGCACTGCGCGGCGACCTTCCTCATGGTGTTTCCGAAAACACAGGCGATTATCGCTACGCGAGCGATTTAATCGAAGAAATTCACAAAATCGGTGACTTTTGCGTGGGCGGAGGCTGTTATCCCGAAGGCCACCCCGAAGCCGAAACCTTGCATAAAGATATCGAAAATTTGAAAATAAAAGTCGACGCGGGCTGTCAATTTCTTACCACACAAATGTTTTTCGATAATAATATCCTGTACAATTTTATGTTCCGCTTGCTTAAAAACGGTATAGACGTTCCCGTTGTTGCGGGAGTTATGCCCGTAACAAATTCAAAGCAAATCGAAAGAATTTTCAAACTTTCCGGCGCGCCCGTACCGCCGCGCTTCAAAGCAATAGTTGACCGCTTTTCAGACAACCCCAAAGCAATGCGTCAAGCAGGCATAGCCTACGCCACCGAACAAATTATTGATTTGATTGCAAACGGGATTAATAATATTCATATTTACACGATGAATAGACCAAAGAATGCCAAAAGTATTATGGATAATCTTTCGGAGATTTTTGTATGACTTTTTTAACAAGGAGCAGCAAAATGAATAATCTAGACAAAGAAATACTTTTTTTCGACGGCGGAATGGGAACACTTTTGCAGGCGCAAGGGCTGGATACTTTGCCGGAAATTTGGAATGTCACGAACGCACATGTAATTCTTGACATACATAAGGCGTATGTGGCGGCGGGTTGCGATATCATAAAGGCAAATACCTTCGGCGCAAACAGGATGAAGTTAGACGGTTCGGGCTATTCGCCCAAGCAACTTATTACAGCCGGAATTGAACTTGCGAAAAAAGCCGCTGGAAACACTGTAAAAGTAGCACTGGACTTCACCTCTACGGGCAAGTTATTAGCCCCCGTGGGTGATTTACCATTTGAAGAAGCAATCGACATTTTTTCGGAAATGGTTCGTGTGGGCGTAGAAGCGGGTGCGGATTTAATTCTGATTGAAACAATGAGCGACACCTACGAAATAAAAGCCGCAATGCTTGCCGCAAAAGAAAACAGCGATTTGCCTGTGATGGTTACGTTTTCCCCGGACGAAAGCGGGCGGCTTTTAACAGGCGCGGATATTATAACCGCCGCAACGCTTATCGAATCTCTTGGTGCTTGTGCGGTTGGTTTGAACTGTGGTTTCGGACCGCTTCAAATGAAAGAGCAGCTAAAACAACTTTGCTCCGCTGTGCAAATTCCGGTTATTTTTAGCCCCAACGCCGGTATGCCTAAAATAATAGACGGTAAAACCGTTTTCAACCTCTCACCCGAAGGTTTCGCTCCGCAAATGAAAGAAATGCAAGCCTACGGAGTGTCAATTTTAGGCGGTTGCTGCGGCACAACGCCACAGCATATCGGCGAGATGATTTCTTTAATAAAAAATAAAAGTTTGGATCAAGCCTTTTCAAAGGATTTCGGAGGTTTAAGGGCTAAGCACTCAAGATCTTATACTCGCATAACATCTTCCTCACAAACCGTTACCCTCGGTGAAGATTTAATAATAATCGGTGAGCGGATTAATCCGACGGGTAAGCCAAAATTAAAAAAGGCTCTTCGCGAAAATGATTTTGATTTTATTTGCAAAGAAGCCTTAACTCAAATTTCGCAGGGTGCGAAACTATTGGATGTAAATGTTGGCTTGCCCGGCATAGATGAAGAAAAAATGCTTTGCGCCGCTGTTGCCGCCGTTCAAAGCATAACCTCCACGCCGCTTGTTATCGACACTTCCGATATAAAAGCCGTCGAAGCCGCTCTTCGGATTTACAACGGAAAGCCGCTTTTAAATTCCGTAAACGGAAAAAAAGAATCTCTTGAAATGATTTTGCCGTTTGCGAAAAAGTACGGTGCGGCATTGGTCGCACTTGCGCTGGACGACGACGGCATTCCCGAAACCGCCACCGGACGTGTGGCAATCGCGGAAAAAATAATAAAAGCGGCGGAAGAACACGGAATCCCCAAAAGCGACATAATTGTTGACGCGCTTACAATGACATTAAGTACAAACCCTCAAAATGCGCAAATAACTCTTGACGCGGTAAAAGAGTTAACACAAAAAGGCGTTTGTACGGTTCTGGGCGTTTCAAATATTTCATTTGGATTGCCCGCGCGCGAAAAGCTTAACACGGGATTTCTCGCGCTTGCGGCATACAACGGGCTTTCCGCGGCAATCGCAAACCCTGCCAACGAAGCTACTATGGATGCAATTTCTATTAATAAAATCCTTTCCGGGCGCGATGAAGATTGCGCCGCATATGTACAGCGTTATAGCGGGGCAGGGGGCGGTTCCTTGTCCCATTTACCCCAACAGGACAAGGAATCGTCCCCTGTCCCACTGCTCTACGAAGCCGTAATTTCCGGCATGGAAAACGAAGCGAAAAAAGCCACGCAAACCCTTCTCGAAAACACAGAGCCGATGGAAATTATAAACGCAAATTTGATTCCCGCGCTGAACAACGCAGGGGAAACCTTTGCGTCAGGAAAAACTTTTCTTCCGCAATTGTTAAAAAGCGCGGCATCCGCAACTGCCGCCTTCGAGGTTATTCGCGAACACATGGCAAGCAAAGGCAAAAACACGACAAAACGCGGAAAAATCGTGCTGGCAACGGTAAAGGGTGACATTCACGATATCGGAAAAAATATTGTAAAAACGCTTTTGGAAAACTATAATTTTGAAGTGTATGACCTCGGCAAAAATGTTGAGCCGCATGAAATTCTTCAAACCGTTCAAAAAGAAAACGCGCAGCTGGTAGGCCTTAGCGCGTTAATGACCACGACGGTCGCAAACATGGAAGAAACAATTGCTTTACTGCGCAAACACATCCCCGCTTGCAAAATAATGGTAGGCGGCGCGGTTCTTACCGAAACACACGCAAAAAAAATCGGTGCGGATTTTTACTCCCCCGATGCAATGGGCGCGGTGCGTTACGCTGAGGAAATTATATAAAAATATCCTCAACCGTCCCGGTTATTCCGTGCTTGAAAATATGATTAATAAGCGTCTGCTCGCGTAGCAGACGCTTTTTTATGTGATAGCATATGAAATAATCTCCCGCAAGCCGTTCAAGTGCGTGCTTAATTGGTGTTTCCGCCGGAATATGAATTGTTTTCACAGGAAGTGTTCTGGAACGTTCGTCAGAATTTTTTCCGTCCAGCGCAAGGTGAAACGCCGCCTGCAATTCCGCAGAAATAGCCTTGTTCTTTTGTCTTATAAAAATTCCCGCACACAGCAATGTAATGTTATACGGAAAAAATATAACCTGCACAAAGCCCAGAAAAATAAACACATAACTAACCGCAATCCCAAGCCGTTTTAAATACCGATTCGCACGAAGAATCCCGACGCGATTGCCCAAGAATTGCCATAAAATCCGTCCGCCGTCCAGCGGCAAAACCGGTGTTAAATTAAAAACACCAAGTACCAAATTATAAAACGCCAATTCATCAAGCCATGCCACGCCTACATACGACGTATGCGAAGTAATGCCCGCCCAAAACGCCACCGCAAAATTTGCCGCAGGGCCCGCCGCATAAATAACATACCGTTCCCATGAATGGAGCCTCTCCAGCCGCCGAACCCGCGCCATCATGCCAAACGGAAAAAAACCAACCTTTTCAACCTTCCCGCCCATAAACTGCACAGCAAAAACATGCGCCCACTCATGAACCATAAGTGAGCATACAACCAAAACCACGGTAAGTGCAAAGTTTAACACAGCGACCTCCTATGGCGTTACTTTTGTTAACGGGTCTACAAATTGTTCGCTCTGAAAAATTCCGAAGTGAAGGTGCGGGCCGGTTGATTGACCGGTGTTTCCGGAGTCGGCAATGTGCTCGCCTTGGGAAACGGTGTCACCTGCGGCGAATAAAGCGCGGCTAAGGTGTGCGTAGAATGTGACGTAATTGTTTTCGTGTGCGATTCTCATGAAATTTCCGTATCCGCGGCAGAAACCGGAAGCAATTACCACGCCGGACTTTGGCGCGAGAACGGGTGTATCTGACGGGATTGCGATATCTATTCCGTCGTGAAATTCACGGCGGCCTGTTATGGGGTTGGAACGTATGCCGGAGGGCGAAGATACTCGTCCTTCGACGGGTGTTTGCCATATAGATGCGGTCTGCAAAGCCGTGTTTTCGGCTAATCCCACAGTTCCGGAACTACCAACGGCCCCGGAATCTGTGGGTTTAAGACTTCGTCTGCCGCCGTTGGGAGGGGTTGTTCTATGAAAATTTCCGGTTGTGATAAATTTTCTGTGGGAAAACTCGGTTGGCTGATAGGAAATGATTCCGGTTCCGTTTCGGGAGATGGGCCCCAGCCAAAATATTCTTCGCGGAAGAAACGAACCTCTGTAATTAATTCACCTGCTGTTTCCGCTCCCGAAAGAGCGTTTTGTAAAGCTTCTCGTAACGCCGAAGTCGGCGCGGTGTTTGTCATGCTGATTAACAATACAAAAACTATTAATATTCCGCTTATAGTGCATTGCAAAATTATGTTTTCGCTTGTAGTCGGTTCTTCGTTTGCCGTGTGAGAATTTCCTTCGCACGTTTCGACGTTTGTTTTGTCGTTTAGTCGCGATGGCATAACCCGTCTGTAATGTACCCTGTCCACTTTCTTCCCTCCTTTTTCAATATTTATTGTCCGCACCGAACAAATATGCATATTTTTACAGCACGGCGGGGCATAATATTCGTAATTATAATTTCGGAGGGAAAAGATGAAAAAAATTATTTTGTTCATATTTATTGTTCTTATGCAAAGTTTGACAGTTTTTTGCCTTAATGATAATGTTGGCGAAATAATAGGATATGTAGTGGAAGTTCACGGAGACATTGTGCATATTATCGGTGAGCCTTTAACAGAAGACGGATTTTCCGATGCGCTAATTCGCTTGGGGAACGCGCCTATTTATGATTTGAGAACGGGTTTTCGCGTGGACGTGTACGATATCGAGAAGGACATGGATATCCGAATGGCTTTTAAAACGTCGGACGCAGAGCCTTTCAGTGCGATGGTTGTGTGGCTTAACTGGAACGACAACGATGCCGCGGTATTCACCGTTGTTGCAAGTGAAAATATAAACATCGGTGAGGATGACGCGATTTTTTTGAGCGCGGACGGAAAATACCGCGTTGCGCTAACGCCCGAAACGATAATTCTTGACCCGTACAGCGGTATTCTTTTACCGTGTGACATCGCGCCCGGAATGGAATTTTTTGTATGGGTGGATATGATAACCGCCAGCACACCGGCTTTGGTTTATCCGGATAAGGTTGTGGTGGTGTATTAAGGACGATTCCTGTGAAAATAAGTGTGGTAATTCCCGCGTCCGGTGCGGGCTTGCGTTTTGGCGGCGAAATTCCGAAGCAATTTTTACGATTAGGCGGAGAAACTATTTTAAAACGCACGCTTTCTGTATTTAACTCGCTGGAGAGTATTTGTGAAATTGCTGTTGCCGCCGCCGAAGAATATTTCCCGGAAATAGAGGGCTATAAAATTTCCAAACTAAGACACATTGTTCCGGGCAAAGAAACCCGTGCGCAAAGTGTTTACTCTGCGTTAAAAGCCATTTCGGGTGACGCTGAAATTGTTCTTGTTCACGACGGAATTCGCCCGTTTGTAACGCATGAAATAATCGAAGCCGTAGTGCAAGCTGTGTTAAAATACGGCGCGGCGGTGGCTTGCTTGCCCGTAACCGACACGATAAAAAAGGTAGACGCGCAAAATAAAATCATCTCAACTCTCCAACGGAACTTACTTTGGCAAGCACAGACGCCGCAAGGTTTTACATACGAAACAATTATGCGTGCCTATGCCGCCGCCGAAGCCGACGGCATTCTTCCCTATGCCACGGACGACAGTGCGCTTGTTGAACGCATCGGCATCTCCGTTCACGTAGTACCCTCAAGCCCTGCTAATATTAAAATCACAACACAAACAGATTTAAAAATTGCGGAGGCATTTTTATGAAAAAAATAAAAATCTACACAGATGGTGCGTGTTCGGGAAATCCGGGACCGGGCGGATATGGCGCGGTTTTAATTTATGGTAGCCATCGCAAGGAAATTTCCGGCGGCGAAGATATGACTACAAACAACCGCATGGAGATTATGGGTGTTATAAAGGGCTTGGAAATGCTGAAAGAGCCTTGCGAAGTGGAACTTTATTCGGATTCACGATATGTAGTTGATGCAATCGAAAAAGGCTGGGCTGTGCGTTGGCAAAAAAATAATTGGATGCGCAATAAAAAAGAACCTGCGTTAAATCCGGATTTGTGGGAGGTTCTTTTAAGGCTTTTACGCAAAAATAAAGTGACCTTCCATTGGGTGAAAGGTCACTCCGGTCACGCCGAAAATGAACGCTGCGACGAACTTGCGCGTAGCGAGATTAAGCGGTATTCTTTGTCATCTCATTAATAAGCCCCGCGCGGTCGAACATATTGCGTACTATTAGAAGTGTTCGCATCATGTTGTCGTCTATGTCAAGATTGTCGGGGTCGCGGCCGCTAAGTACGCGCATATCTATTAATTGTTGTATGCCCGGTTGCGCCCATTCGGGCATTTCTTTTATTGTGCGGTAAACCATTTTTTTTGCCTCCTCTTTTTTAGTCGCGGTTTCCCACGGCATAGTGATATTTTCCGGAATTTTGTGTCCCGTTTGCATTTGGGCTATTGTTGCGCCGAAGGTCATTTGAAAATGTGGCCTGTCAGGGAAGCTTTTCCAACTGCCGCCCCATTCGCCGCCCATCTCTTCCCAAATTTCGCCCGCTTTTTCAAAAAAACGCGGGTTGTTCCATTCTTGCCCGCGAATATTTTGAAAAATATCAAAGGCAAGTCGCCAGTTATGCCAAGACCGCCCGCCGCGCGCGTTTGTTACGATGTTTCCCGGTGCGGTACGCCCTTGCGCATACAACTGGTCTTGTTTGGCGTGGTCGCGGTATGTTGACGACACACCAACGGCATTGAACCCTGCAAGATTCATTCGCCTGATTAATTCCCTGCACCCACGAGCCACTGCCGAGTGTAGGTCGTCGATGTTTCTACTGTCAATCATTTTGAATCACCCTCAATTTATATTGTGTGATAAGACAAGTTTACATAATCGAACATATGTTGTCAATAGAAAATCGAATACATGTGCGAATTTGCATATGCTTGATTCTACACACAAAAAAACCACGATTGCGAAAACGCTCTCGTGGTTTTTTTTGTGTGCTAAGAAACTGCTATAAAATGGCAAAGAAAAAGAGGGAACAAAAAGCCAAGCCCTCAAAAAAGGAAGAATAAGGGAAATATCAAAAAGCAAAAATTTATGTGGAAAGATTGTGCGGAATCATGGGGGATGAACAGATATTGCACCCAACACAGGGTGGGGAGTTGACATCATCCGGGTCGAATATATCAAAAAAATAAACAG
>Ga0131853_10011015_pt1 | contig 16534 bp, 10 predicted proteins | sample TergutLab28metaG_FD_92764 | JGI IMG/M metagenome (GOLD analysis project Ga0131853, IMG submission 92764) | Labiotermes labralis P1 segment gut microbial communities from Petit-Saut dam, French Guiana - Lab288 P1 (version 2) (version 2) | ecosystem: Host-associated > Arthropoda: Insects >...
AATTAAAAAAATTTTACTTTATAAAATGAAATTTTTTGTACCAAATTACAGCTCCCCCCCAAACCCCTGACTGGGGGGTTACGGCCCCCAAACCCCCGTTCCCCTTGCCCCCTGTCCCCAACTGAATTTGTTAAACCCCCCCCCCCCGAACAAAATTCCTAGGTACGCCACTGTGTACAATAGGTACCGGGTCTTTCCCCGGGGGTAAAGTTCGGCCGGGGCTTGACGCTGACCCCTCACCCCCTTCTAGTGCAGTGGTCAAGAAAGAGTAGAGCTATACCTCTACTCCCCCTATGGGCCGTACGGCCTGTACAGAGCCTCAGTGCCTGTACAAAGGTGCACTTTACCTTTTGCAGTTATAAAACTGTGTACGATACGAAGATTGTCCAAACTAACATACTGAATAACCCCGAATATAAGGTGTTTTTACCGGAAATAGCCATACAGAAAAGTACGGTTCACCTTATAAGCTAGATCTTCCGGTATTTCTCAGTTACACGTCAGGAACACGCAATTTCCTAGTAAATATTGACGAATTAGGCATGAAATAGCGCTGTTCGTACGGTACACAAGGCCTGTTATGCCTATTATTTTTAGTTCGGTGTCTGCATCCCTGAAAGTACATTAGTGTTTTCATTACATTTTCCAAATTTTCTGAGTTTTTCACCCCTAAAATATTCCAACGGGGAAGGGTGTCGCTTTATATGTGGAGCCACCCCATATACGGGCTTACGAGGTAAACAACATGGGTAACTCTACTAAAAGTGTAAGGTGGGCCGGGATAGCTCAGTCGGTATAGCGACTCGCTACATGTAGAGTGGTCCGGGGATCGAATTCCGGTGGATGCGAGATTTTCCGCACCCGTCCAGACCGGCCCTGGGACCCACCGGGCCTCATGTACAGTGGGTCAAGCTGTCGCAGCGTGGCGTTGACCACTCCCCAGTACAGCTGTACCTCTGCTCCCCATCTGGGCCTTAATGGCCTGTTCTATGGTGAACTTTACCGTTACATTTTACGAAAAGTGTAAGTGTAAATTAATGTGTAGTGTCACTTTGTGGCAGTCTTAAAATATCTAAATGTAGAGCTGTATAGGATTATGGGTGGGCCTGTACGTGATATTTCTAACATAACAGCTTTCTTTAGTTTTAAACAATTTTAGCACATTAGAAATGAAAGTTAAAGTTAGAAATTCGGAAATGTCGGGAGAGCAGTGCTACGGAGGAGTTTGGGGGTGGGGGAACGGTGGGGGTTTCGGTCTACCTGCTGGCGGGGAGTGTGTGAGGTGCAACAGGTTCAGTTGCTTACGGAGATGCTGTCTTGCACAGATCTCTGGAACTAAGTTAGTGGTGCATGGTTAACATATCGCCGACCTTGCTAAAGGTAAGCATACATGTGTTACTGCTTGTTGGACAGTTGGCTTGAAACCTAACCAGCTGTGTTGTTTCGTTTTACATGTCTGCGAGTCTTTTTAATAACTAACACAAACAACGAGTTCCAATCATTCAGATGGTCTTGATACAAAGTTTTGTAACATGTGATGCAAGTCAGAGAGTGGGTAGGATAACAGAGTGAAATTGATACATTCATCCCAGACGTAGGTGATTTCAAATTACGCAGTTACAGACTTACGAATTTTTAACAGTTAAAAATGGAAATAAAACTTTTTGAAACGCGTGCTAACATTTTTTTTCCTTTGGGGGAATGAAAGCGCAGTGAGAAGAAGGTGGGGGAATAATATTGCTGGGCGATAACACAGTTGGCGAGGCTGTCATGCTGCGGCCAATCAGTTTCCAGTGTGTTGATAAGTCCTTAGCCCGACCAGGAAGGAAACAAGCTCGGAAGCATGTCAAGGACGCGCGCGATTTCAACAACATCGAGACGCGAGCTGTCATCAAGTTTTTTTCCTCCTGCAAGGCAATGCGCCGAAGGAAATTCACGCCATTCTGACAGAAACATTAGCTTGTTTTCTTCGTTGTATATATACACGTATAATTGACCATATGTATACTGAATTGTGACTGGCGCCGGATTTTCAGGGACGGATTGTGAAGATACGTACTGTGTTTAGTTTCCAATGTGACGAGTTTATATGCCCACGGTGGGGCTCAAGTTTCATTTCATCACGTCGTATTTTGATTACGTTATGATCTTGATGTAATGGTGCACAGAAGAATTACGGTACAATAGGATTTAGATAGAATGTGAGCTCTAGTCTGCATTTTGATGGCTGAAATTTGTGGATACAACTGTACAGTGCAGCATGCAACGTGTGTAGCCCGGTCAGCTGGTTCGTAATCCAGTCTGTTGGATTATGACGAGCGGAACTTTAAAACTTTAACACACAGATATGATGATGACTTAGATTGATTTTAAGGTGTCAGAATGGTGTGTAGTAATGCTGAGATGATCCTAGTGATGAACCGTCTCGTTTCATACACATGGCATAACTTGCAGACAGGGCTAGCTGTCGGCTGTCAGCGTAATGTCATACTATGAATTAAGATAATGGTAACATATGTACTTAAGATGGTATTAATCTTTACCTTGAAGATAGGTTGCAAAGGTGTGAGCTGGATTGGAGACAAAGGCCCATTGATGGGTTTCTGTGATAAAGATGATTAATTTAGACCCACATAACAGCAAAGAATCCCCTGTTCAGTGCACCAATTGTCGATTCCCGAATAGAGAGAGAGAGAGAGAGAGAGAGACTGACCTCGAGATGGACGAGCGGGGATCGCTGCCTGGAAAAGAAAACCAATTTTTCTGCTGGTCGTCACGTTTAGATATTAAGTCACTGAATCCTGTGTATGGGGTACCCGGGCTTTCCACCCCGAGATAATACTGCTGGAGCGTGAAGCTGTACCCTGACCTCCGTCTAATGCCGAGGATGCGTTTAGATTGAGTCCCGCTTTCCTTTCTCTCCTTAAGCCTGTCGTGCTTGATGTTGCGCCTAAGGGTGGCTCTAGTCTTGTGGTATATGGCACGTGGTTTACACGTGGTTGCCTTATGTGATTCGTTACAGACATATTCCCAGGATGTACCATGTACACTAAATAAATTATTGGGTACATTCTTGACAGAATGTGTATTGTGTTCAGGTGCTACATCGGAGCTGCGGTTGTCAAAGACCGCACACATAACACACGCACACACATACATACGTGACAGATATCTTTCACATTAATACTTATGGTGGATCGTGGACTCATTGGCTAACTATACATATAAACGATCTATTCTTATAATAAAAACCAACAAGATGCACTATTTCTCAACTTTATTTTGGTAAACAACTCTACATGTTTCGGTCAGACTTACTGTCCATCATCGGGAGTCTTAATGCTATATCCACAGCAACTGGTATTTGTCATACGTGTACTAGTTATGTTGACTGTCTGCTAGCGAGTTGGGGATGGAACTAAGTTCTCTACCAAAATAAAGTTGAGAAATAGTGCATCTTGTTGGCCTTTATTATAAGAATATGTCACAATGAACGGTCCTCTGAATGTCAAATTCGAATGTCAAATATAAACGTCATATACTCATATTACAGCTCATTGAGTTTAGGGAGGATCATGACAGACGGATATGAAACGACGTGGAAGGAAGGGACAGTGGTTTATAGGCGTGTTCGCACGAGTAGCGAAAAGTGCCTATTAGCTTCGTCATATCCGTCGGTCTGCGTGTCATCACGGTTCCTAACCGACGGATTTTCGTGAAATTTGTGTTGCTGTACGTTGGAAGTCATTCTACCCAACAACAAGGGGACGTATTGTGTGGTCGCGCTCCAATCCTTGTGTGTGTAGTGAAGAATCAGAAGCACGGTCTAGCCCTTCAGACTACGAGAGACATCGCAGGTGCCTCGTAATATCGTTCATTTATTGAGGCCACGTTTTTTTGTACAATCTCACTCATCTCGGTTCCCGGACGCTGCTTGCTTCCAGTCTAGCCACCAGCTGCTACTTTTCTAAAATTTTGAGTCCCCTGTGCGCTTCTACCCCCTCATTGTCCAAGGCGACACCTCCCAACACCTTTCCATCTAGTGACTGGTCGGACAACGAAAAAGGGGTTTACTTTCGTAGGCTGACCAATTTAAAATTCTCAGAAGTTCAGTTTAAATTTGCGTGGGAAAGAAACGCCCTCAACGCAGCCGAAAGTCACTCATTTCTGTACCGAAAGAAACTGTTAATTTGTCAACTCGAATGCCGAACTGAATTTCCAAACATCCTGTTCTCACAATACTCTGGAAGCTGGCACACCTGGAGGGTAAAAGGTAAATCAGTCCCATTACAGGTCCGAGGTACCCAGAGGGTTCCAGGAAGTTAAGATTCCCAGATACGTGACAGTGGCCCAGGATGGTGGTAAGGTTGTCAGCCTTACGCACCGGCCACTTTTTACCCCCAGGAAATACTCCTGGTACTCATTTCTGTTAGAGGCTGAGTCGACCCCAGGGTCGTAGTGCGATCGGAAGGATTATGTCAATAAAAAAATTCCAATAACACCATCTGGAATCGAACCAGCGACCTTCCGATTTGTAGCACAGCACCTTAACCACTATGCTACCGCGGTCCCCACGACTGGAGAAACATGGTTAAGTGGGAGGGTTGAGGGACAGAAATCCTTTCTTGCAGCGGGTGGTTCGGCAGGGACTCTGCTAATGTTCAGCTACAGTTGATATGGGAGACATTTATAAAAAATCCGTCGAGAAAATAAAGATTTTATTAAAATCGCACAAAAGTATGGAACACTTGATGTGAAGACTAAAGTGCGTTTATTTTGTTGACAGCAGTACGAAATAGTCGGTAGCTCTACACAAGTGCAAAGGGAAGGCATTTTTGCAGTTCCATGACAACACTGAACACTGGCGTTTTGATGACAGCTACGTGTCGGTCAACAGCATTACAAAGGAAACGTGTTGTTGCGTTTCCGAGGCAACAGTGGTTACACGAACGCGCCACAATATTGCGTAATCCGTACATTGTATTCTTCGTCTTGCGTAAGAATGTGCCAGGTTTAGCCAAAGGAGACAACAGAATATTCTGGAAAACCGGTATACTGGCCGATTTTTGAACTCTGGACTGCTCGAATAAGGAGTTCAGCCGGTACTCCTTGACTTTAGGTTTTTTTGGAAGGTTATGTTATGGACCAGGAGATATGAAAGTGGTGGAAACTTTTTCTGAACTAGAGAGTTTGTCTCTTAGTATGGCGTTGAGGTCTCCGATCTTCGTCTCCCACCCGCCATTACCCGTGACGGTCAGTGTTAAGACGGTGACATATTGAGACGCGAATGTAGAAAGTAAAGGTTTTTTCTAAACCGCAGAACTTTCCTTGCAGCCGTCAAATATTTGAAATATTAGTCCTTTTCCGATAGAGCACAAGCAGCGGTTCCCTCAGTGGGTGACAGATGACATCTTCACAATGACGCCGAGATGATATTTTGATGTTTTGCTGACCGTGAATCTCAGTATAATCCTAGTAATTAACCAACTTGATGCACAAAATCTTGTTTTATAATAAGTTTATTAAATGCCTCTACATATTTCTAGCACTGTGTGCTCATCATCAGGGGGTCAAAATTGTATTACACAGCCTCTGGTATCATCACACTTGTAGGTGACCGTCCCGTGCACGGGACGACCGCATGTCATACAGGTTTGCTGACAGCTGTCAGCAAACCTGTATGACATGTACCATTGCTGGGTGTACAGTGAAAAACTCCTGATGATGGACAGAGAAACTGTCCGAAACATGTATAGTTTTATTCCAAAAATAAATTTGAGAAATTAGTGCATCTAGTTGGTTTTATTATAAGAATGTATTATACTTTACTTCCGTATACGCTTAGGTCCTTATTGAAAATTCACTATTCGCTACATCCACGCCATTGTGCCTATCGTGTATATTCACTGTTCGCTACATCCACTGCCATCTACAGTCACCTGTAGATATGTTGTATGAAAACTGCACTTGTAGAATTTGTTCATTATGTAATTTTTTCCATTCTGACGTTAACGAATTCAAGGGGGTGCACTATTTAATTCTGTGCCTAAAGTGGTAGAAATGTTAACAAAAATCGCCGTCTCATTTTGCTTTGATTTACACTAGCCTCAGCACATTTTTTAAGACGTCGAGGGAAACGGGGGCTTAAGTATGTGGAAGGTTTTTGTTCCACTTCATCAAGTGTTCTCGGTTGAGGTCGGCAGGCCTTGTCTCTTGCCGAACCCCACAAAAAGAAACTACACACAGTAAGGCTGGGACTTCGTCGAGGTCCTTCGACTCCCAGTCTACCGACCAAGAAAATTATTGTCGTTTCACGCACGAACAGGAAGAGCAAAATTTGATGATGTTGCATGAGGTGCAATTTTTCACCCTGTCCTGCAGGAAAACACTGGGTCCCGCGAAGTTGTTTAAGCACTCTGTTTGGAAGATACAAACATGTAACATGATGTATTTATTTCACCGTTGTTCAAAGATTCAGTTCGTACCGCGCAGTAAACACACTCCGTCTCAGTTGTAAGAACCAGTCAGTTAATGCTGTAGCGAAATAATCGCTGTTTGTTCTGAGACCCTTGTACTGGTAACACGCGTAAATGACCTGTGGTCAGAACGTAAGAATTTTGAGAGTTAAGTCTGGTGCTACGTAACGTAACCACTGGGTGTTATAAAAGGTTACAGAAAACCTGTGCTTACACAGTGTACGGAGTGTGATTAGTTACTCGTGGGATCAGGGTTACGCAGTGCAGACAAGGTGTGAAATAAGTTTGTGCCCCATAATGCTCCCCCTCTAAGCGAGGCGCCTTCACGTTTCATGTGTATAATCTGTTTAGTTTAAATGGGCGGGTCACGACGTCAGCTGGGAACATCAGTGCTATACGTTACCCGCACTGGTCACGTTAAAACAAGCTTGTGCCGACGCTAGAACTGTTTTGTGGCAGTGTTTATCGGCTTGTAGAGGAATATCATAATGAATGATTAATTATTCGACTGCATTGTTTGAGACCTGTCAGACGCTAAATACTCGTAATTAGTTCTGAATCAGGCTTGACTGACGGCAACAAACGCATGTGAAGCAATTAGCTATGGGCTAGACGACCGATTCGATTCCCAGTCGGGGTAGGAATTTGTGTCTTCTGCACTCCGTTCGAACCGGCTCTGGAACGAACCCCCCCCCCTCATTCCACCCCAGCTTCCTATCGCATGATCATCTGCCTTCGTCAGATACGGAGGTTAAGAATGCATTTGAAGCTCTTGTTACTTTGTGCGTGTCAGTGTTTTTCACATGTCCGTACTTTGTGAGAATGCTTGTGATGTTTTACATTCCAAGCCTGATTTTTCTCTGTAACTGATTGAGAGACCGGTAGGATTCCACAAATTTTCCGAAGAACTAGTAACCTCCTCCAGCCTCTGGGCTTCAGAAGGGTATCATGAAACGAAGTTCCATGCTGACGACTCACAGTTCTGGAGTCACCAGTGAGCCTGACTGTTAATCTGGCGCTTTCTGCTCGGTGCGTGTGAACTAACCCGTTAAGGAAGAATAAACTGCAATAATTACTCATACAGTATTAGGCGCTACCGTACAGAATTTAGTCGCCCGGGATTTTTGCGCCCGCTGGAGAATGAGAATAAACCTATTCTTATAATAAAACCAACGAGATGCACTAATTTCTCAAATTTATTTTTGGCATAGAACTCTACATGTTTCGGACAGGTTTTCTGTCCGTCATCAGGAGTCTAGTACTGTATGACATATACCTATTGCTGTGTATACAATACTGGATTCCTGATGATGGACAGAAAACCTGTCCGAAACGTGTACAGTTCTATTCCAAAAATAAATTTGAGAAATTAGTGCATCTCGTTGGTTTTATTATAAGAATATATCACGATGCGTGGTCCTCTGAATGCCAAATTCGAGAATAAACCTACTATTGAACTGGATCTGCAGTAAATAGTGAGGATGTGTCTAGCTGAGGATAAGCAAGCGCTTGTGCAGTTGGTAATGTGATGTCGGGTTTCGTAATGTAGGGAGACAGTGATGAGATGAACGACTGTTAGCTTCTCAATAAGGAGTCTGATATGCAGAGTTTGCAGCTTGGACATCAGCATACGTGTATTTACTAAATGAAAGTGGGAAAGTTTTTAACAAGCCGGTTATTTCCTCGTAACCTTTTCACCAAGCTCTGTTACTGAGGTATCTGTCTTTCCACGCCCCGGTCTCCCAAGTGCTGTCTTCCGTGGAGATTTTCTAACTGAAAAGTTTTATCCTTTTGTCGTGTCCCATATACCTGCAGCTCTGATTTCTCCAGATTTTGTAGATCTAATTATATTTATTTGGATAATTATTTACTAATGATGAGAAGTTAAAAATTTGTGCGGTGTCTTATACTTCACATTACAGTATTCGACGTCCGATTCCTTCGAAATTCTAATCATTAATGATAATTAATTATACTGTCTAATTCGCCGTAATGCGATCCTTTAGTTTTAAACAGCATCTTTACATAATATAATATTCAACAAATATACATATTTGTAAAGTCTGTATGATTTTCCTGTAGTGAGTCACGTTACGGAGACTTGTACCACGTTTGCATGAAACACACATAATTCGAGGGCACGTGCTGGTATAGAAAGGCCGGTGTTTTGTGTAGGTGAATTATTTTTCCTATCAAGAACTTTGAAAAGCGTAGAGGGGAAACCGTGACATGAGAATTTTGATAAATGGTAGCCACGCCACATGGTATGAGTAGCCTGTTTGGTCGGAGTCAAGGACTACGGAATGAGCCTGTTCTTGCAGTAATCTGTGACTGATGACCCCCTTATTCCGCAGATGGGACCCTTATTGATGTCCAGGCGTCTGCACAGGTTTACCGAGTGAAACTTACATTGGAAATCCACGTATAATTTAATATGACCCATACAAATTAATGCAGTGTAAGCAATGGAATTAGCCAATTGCTTTCTTTCTTTCTTTTTTCATCCCCACCATTTTTCCCTGCTTTGTTTTCATTTGTTGGTTATCGCAGCGATTCTCTTGAGACAAGAAATGTTTCTATTTTCCAAACGCCCAGACCGGCTCTGTGGCCCATCCAGCCACCTTCAATAAGTACCAGCGTCTCTTTGCCCGGGGATAAAGCGGCTGGGGCGTGACAGTAACCACTTCAATATAGTGCCGAATTTAAGAATGAGTGGAGTTATACCTTTACTCCCCCTGCGTGTCTTTATGGCGTGTACAGGGAAATCTTTACCTTTATCCCAGCGTTTTGCATGGTGCGTCTAACCAGTCACTTTGGGAAGAAACCATAAGCCCATCCCGCAGTAAGACCGAAGCTTTTTTTTTTTCAAAAAGAGTATTTTGCAGTTATGTTTATTTTAGTGTTATATTGGAACTAATGATTCATTTTATTTTCGAGACATAAGGTTCAACCATGGTACGCGGCCCATGGTTGGCAAACATTGGAGTTTTTTTGGTCATTCCCGTGTATCGTGATTTTTCGTTTAGATTGCACCTAATATGTATGCAGGATGTTACAGGCTACACTGTTTTCATACTAACTGTGCCTTGGTACCACTTCCTTGTGAAGATACTGGTACGAGATTTTTTTAGAGAAAATAAGTTACAGGTAAGTCCCCGTGCACGCAGTGAAGGCATATGGAGGAGTGGAGGTATAGTACCACTCGTTCGTAACCTCGGCAGTAGACAGAAGTGAGCGGTCAGCTTCACGTCTCGACCGTTTTACCCCACCAGGGGAAGACCCCCCGATACCCACCGAATAGGAGACCGGCCAGGCCTCATAACGGGTTTGGACGCTTTAATGAAGGAAAAAATCTCATTCCTCTCTCGGGAAACAAACCAAGATTCCTCGGTTATCCATTCAGCAGCGTAGATCGATATACCGACTGAAATTACGGAACTTCACGGTGTGAACCACGCAAGGTGTCTGATAAGCGGAAGAAATGTGTGAGGTGAATCTAATAAAAGGCGTACAATCCTAGAGTATAAATACGCTGCAGGGTTTATTTCACGGTGACATATAGACATATAAGTCATGCACAAAATTTATTTCAGCTGCTGACCTAGGCCTTTAAGAACACAAGGCTAGGACGGGATCTTAATCATGAGAATGGAGCGCAGTTACGTATAACAGACTAATCGTGAGAACTCCCGTGGAGTGGGGAGTGTACTTTTTGGGAAGTGTTAGATGATTCTTGTATCGGGCAAGCGAAATTGGAGAACGTGCCCAGTCTGTGGAAGTTCATGCATTCCTGTTGTGAAAATATTTCAGGAAGGGTAAATTTGTGTGTTGCTTGTGAGGAAACTGAAGGCGTAGTTGCAGCACATGGACGGTTCTTGATGGCAGAAATAGTGGTTGTCGGGAGGTCAGCGCGATCGCGTTCCACGTCCTCTTGCCCAAGACCTCAAAAGAATAAGAACTAATGCATGCAGTAAAACCTGCTCATAACGGAATCGCAAGGAACTTTAACATGTTTTATTTCAGACAGGTTCTCCTGAACACAGGTACATCTGAACCACTGCCGTAGACAACCGGTCGGGGGGCTCCTGCGGCTCCTGAATCACCCGCCCCCATAATTATCGGCGAAGTTATTCGCACATCTGATAACAGGGATCCAGAATACTGCCTTCTGTCGGAAGAACGCAATCCAGCCCTGAAGAACCCGGTACAAATTTCAGTACTCTGTACGTTTCGGGACCTCACTGACCCACGGAGTCCTCCGGTGCCGCGGTGTCTGCTTCACAGTTGTGAACAGTCACTGTACATTACATGCATCATGTACTTAACGACCCATCATACAACTGAAATATATGTACACGGCATTGCACTGAAAATTGTACATTATATATTGCTATATATTCTTATAATGGAAGCCAACGAGATGCACTATTTCTCAAATTTATTTGATAAAGTACTCTACATGTTTCGGACATGTCCACTGTCCATCATGAGGAGTATCTCAATACCGTACACACGCAATAGGTATTTGTCATTGTAGCTCTATTGGCGTCTGGTAGCGTGACCACGCTAGCAACAGAGCTAGAATGACAAATACCTATTGCGTGTGTACAGTATTGAGATACTCCTGATGATGGACAGTGGACATGTCCGAAACATGTAGAGTACCTTACCAAATAAATTTGAGAAATAGTGCATCTCGTTGGCTTCAATTTTAAGAATATATCACGATACACACTCCTTTGAATGTCAAATTGCTATATATGTATACATATTTCTATTTTCCCCCCTTTTTGTTTAGTACAAGTAAAGTAAAGTTGTTCCCATGTGCACACAATAATGGAGTATGGGAGAGTGGAAGCACAACTCCACTGATTCTTAACTCTGGGGCTAGGGGGGATGAGTGGTCAACCTCATTCGCCAACCACTTTACCCACGGGGAAACAGTTCACGGTACCCACCGAACAGGAGGCTTCTTGGGCGCCAGAACTGGTCCGGGTCCTCTGCTCCGTTTCTATCCGATACAATTTCCGTGTCTTTAGAGGTATTTTTACGTTCGTTTTTTCCTGGTAATGCGGTTCTAAATACTGTATGTACATATATTTTCCATAGACAGGTTTGCCGTTAATACAGGTTTCGTTTTGGATGGGTGTTTGGCAGTTGACTGCAAAAACTCCGTTGTTTTGGTGACGAAATTTCGGGGGGATTCACTTGAAAAAATTTATAATGGAAATATGTGGCGGTATATGTCATGGCTTTGTCGTGGCTTTGACTGACCGATTATTTTCCCGTATTCACTACATTCGACTTGTTTCGCAGACGTGATTAGTTTATTACTGGTTTCTTGTATATCGACGCCAATTCAATATTGGCTGATTCCTGATGTCTTTGTCTTCTATATTTAATACAATACTATGGGAAGAAAATGTTAATATCTTGTGTGTGTATGGGTGGGGGGGGGGTGGAGGTTGTTATCAGGAGCCTTCTATATTGCTCCACGTTACAATTTCACAATTCTTTTCTGCTAGAAGAGTTTAGCCTCAGATTGGTAGATGAAAGAGAGGAACGTATTTATTTCTTTCTTCTGTAAGAAGGCCTACACTTGGAAAACGTGTGAAAAGCAGTCGCTCCAGTCAGCGTTTATCCACTGCGCTACACTGTTTAACACTGGAAATATTTCTGAAGACCTTAAATTCATAAGTCTCGAGTCAAATGGAATTATTGTGCTGGAGACATGGTAGTTGATGACAGACAGACCGTAACTGAATCCTTATTGCGCAGTTTTGTCCTCTGATTATTGAGTCTTTCTTTTGTTTTGCACAGTTTATTGTGTCAGACTGCGTGTTATGCAACCCTTCAATATTAAAACTACAGGGCCAGGAATATTATGGGATAATTAATATTGCACAGAGTTATTGACCGTCTAAGGATGCCGTAAGCTTGAGTCGTTGCATTCGTCTGGTCCTCACCCAACGAGTACAAAATACAAACACCGTCGGCGATCAGTTTCGTACGTCTGTTTGCAGTTAGCTATGTGGAATTGTGGCGTTTTGCGATTGTATCAGATTTGGCTTCTGAACACCAAGTTCTACCGAATATCTCGTGTATGGTACGTATGGATGTCCAGAGCGGGTCACAGTGGACGGTCATGAATTGAATCTTCTACGGCCTGTTTTAGTGTGTTAGAGGATATAAATGTGACGCACCTTGTCTCTTAGCGTTACTCGGAATGTGAACACCAGTGGTGTCGTGTCCAGGATTGCTTATTGGGCGGAAGTTATCGGACCCATCCTGAATTCTTAAGCCCTTGATTTCTTAAACTTGGTCTGTCGCTCGAAGGGTGGGACGTAGATTGAGGGTGACAAGAGTGTGTTCAGTGTATGTATGTATGTATGTATGTATGTATGTATTTATGTGTGTGTGTGTGGAGGGGGTTGGACACAGGAGGCAGTTTGTCGCCGTGGAACTTCGTAATTTAAAAATCCCCATTATTACTGGGGTGATCAAATTGAGCAGCTTGATGGGTGGGGCATGTGGAACGCATGATAAAGATGAGAAATGCGAAGTTCAAATTTATCAAACGGTCCAAGACTGAATTTGACTGTCATGATTGAGGAATGCGACCATTCGAAACGTTCGGAACTATTCGCCGAACGACGCAGTGACCCACCATACAAAACCTGAATCGTCAATAGTGTTTTAAATGTCAAACTGATGTTCTTGTAACAAATTTAGCGTCATGGTATGTCGGCGAGTTTGTTTCCACGTGGAATAATGACTGTATTGTTTATCCACTCACTAGATCGTATTTAGGTGTCCGAAGTACGACACCCAACGTTGCAACAAGCAAGACAGAGTTACCGTACATTGGATAAAATTCTGGCAATAAGCCATTTTGAGTCAGATTTGTAATACATGTAATAACATCTAATCCAAGGGTAACTGAGTAGCAGTTGTTAGTAAATGGCTGGTGTAAAATCAAGCAGGAAGAGGAACGACACTGCCCCATGCAGTACATACTCGGTGCAAATTGCAGGTGAATACTTCTTCCGGGCAGATCGGTTTCACGGCAGTACAAAAAAAGAAGTTAACAGAGCTTTCCATGTCGCTAGGGGCCGTCAGTTGATTGCAGGTTATCCTAATAGTGACAGTGCTATGGCACTGCATAAATCCAGTTCTTGGTTCAAACAGCCGGGGACATAGTGAACGGTTTGCAAGGCCTGACGCAGCACCTGGAGCGAAGCGATACTCACGATGTCTATAAGGAGAAATATATTCCAAGCCGGAATATCATACTGATAAAATGACTCGTTGCAGCTGGTCTCATGATATTTCTTCCTGGCAGTGGACAGATTGTTCAGTGAGCCTTTGCGCCCAGAGCCGATCTCCAGTCAACTCAGCCTCTTCTGAAAGGCACTGCGGCCCGTTTCGTTGTGGGTAAAGCAAATGGCGGATAAATCTTAAAAATATGAAAGGCTGTAATTCTATCTTCATGTTTGTACCGTGCATCATTGACGATTAAAATACTTTATTATCCAACAGATGCACAAATATATAATTTGTAGACACAATTATAATTATTATAAAATATTTAAAATGCTCCAACATGTTTCGGATCACAAGGGATCCATCATCAGGGAGCTCTATACAGTGCTTGGCTAATATTACAGTAATGGTTCTATCTTGTCCGTTGATACGGACGTAGTCGGTATTATGGCAGCATATTTTGCCCGTGGTGCGTGTGTGTACTGCACAGTCTAGAGAGGCACTGCCTGTGGATTGTCAGGTAGGTCACGTGGTATATGCATCTGTTGGATAATAAAGTGTTTTAAGCTGTAATTCTAGTTTTGTCCTATTTTCGTATTCTTGGTTATGACATGACACAGCCTAGTAGGTGATTATCACTTAATCTCGAGAATGTATACTTCCCCGAAGATGGAGTCAGTATGTTGCTCCGAAACATTAAGCACGTACCAGACTATTCGGTGTCATCGCAGAACCACGTAATTTTAATTTTTTGTGCTATGAGAACCTCCAATTTCATTAACGCTTCCAAAACTTTAGACAGCGTGACAGTGGGACTGTGTGTATGTCTGGTGCTCTCCAGTATTCGAAGGACCATTACTTCGTTGAGGGTTTCCATGTTTTTTTTTTTCGCATGCTTGTCATTGTGGTCCGAGTGTTATTGAAATGAAGATGAGAACGGAGTACTAGTGGAGTAATACTGACGGGAGAACCCCGAAGTATGGAATACTCAAAGGAATCTGCTTTACCGTGTGCTTCCGTTGAGAGACCAATCTGTTGTGGCTGTACGAGGAAGTGATGGATGTTTGTTGTAATAATCATACGGAAAACATACATCTGAATACACTCTGTGGATAGTAGTTCGGAAGTTTGGACACTGAGTACAAACGATAAAAACACCTTAGCAATATGGGAAAGGAAAATAAAGAGGAAATTATTTTCCCCAATAAACGAAAATGGCGTACGGAGGATCCGCACCCATCAGGAGATGATGGATCTGTATAGAGAATAAGATATTATCCCATAAATTAGAAAAGGAAGGTTACAATGGTTACGACATGTGGAAATAATGCCGGAAGAAATAACTGTGAAGAAAGTGTTTAAGAATACCCAGACGGATAAAGGTCCGTTGGAAAGCCATGAAAGAGATGGTTGAAGGTTGTTAAAAAAGATCTGAAGAAAATGGATGTTAGAAGCTGGAAAAAATAGCTAGGGATAGACACTCCTTGGAATTTAACCTTAAGAAGGTCAGGGTCCTGCATGGACCGTAGAGTCAGTGGAGAAATGTTAAAATGTAGAGTTCACAGTGTTAAACCTGTCGGTACACATGCGAACCTCAGAGCCTGGATGGGTTAATATTACTACCTGGTTTTCTTTGTATGGTTGAAAATCATCCTCCGAAAGGAAGAGGTTGAGATTATTTGAGAACAGTGTTTTGTAACAGATAGATATGTGTAGTCATTTGAAATATGAAGTAACAAAGGACCGTAGAAAAATTACATAATGATGAATTTCGTAATTTGTATTTTTCATAATTTCCGTCGTGCGAAGGGTAGTTCTTGGCCATCACGATTGGTGCCTTCTTGCGCGTTGCTACGCAGAATTCGTTCTGAAATAATGAAGTGTTCAGACGTTTGATACAACTGTCTTGTGGTTGTGCCTCGTTTCAGAATTCCCTTCTGCACGTGACAACACTTCCACGGATATCGACTCTTCAGGTGCTCAGTCAGTGAGCGACGCAAGACCTGAAGATCCTTAGAGATTGCGCGCCGAGTACGGCCGGCAAGAAAAAGAAGTGGTTGGATTAGAATGATAATTTGGGGCGGTGATAGCCGAGGATTAGATTGGTTAGTTTTTCCGTCCTGGTACACAATAATAGTGGGCCGGGTAGCTCAGTTGGTATAACGACTGACTACGGGCTAGACGGTCCGGGATCGAATCCCGGTGGGGACAAGATTTTCCGCCCGTCCAGACCGGCCCTGGGGCCCACCCAGCCATCTGTAAAATGGGTACCGGGTCTTTCCCGGGGGTAAGGTGCGGCCGGGGCGTGCCGCTGACCACTCACCCCCTTCTAGTGTCGCGGTCATGGAAGAGTAGAGCTGTACCTCTACCCAACCTCTGGGCCACACCAGGCCTGTAACGACGGACATTGCCACCAAAAGATGAGGAATATTTCTTGATGAAAGTGACTTCTTTGATCAGTCGTGCCCTGGCACCGAGAAGGAACATGTTTGCATTTCGGCCGGTCCCCGTATGTTCGCGGCGGCTGTGTTTTGTACTTCGCCTCTGAGGTCGTCGCATTGGGCAAGCTCACTGGCCACAATACGGTTAAAATGTTCAAGTACACGAATATTACTGGTGTTTGTGAAATTTGTGAAAGCTTTACGATTTCACTTTCGTCTTCCTCCCCCCCCCCCCCCCCCAACAATACCCACCCCTTTTTGTTGGTGTTTGTTTTCTTTTTTTTTTTTTTTTTTCATCTTTTTTCCTTGTTGTTTTTTTTTTTTCCCCACTTCTGTTTTTTGTTTGTTGGGTTG
>Ga0131853_10011023_pt1 | contig 16528 bp, 4 predicted proteins | sample TergutLab28metaG_FD_92764 | JGI IMG/M metagenome (GOLD analysis project Ga0131853, IMG submission 92764) | Labiotermes labralis P1 segment gut microbial communities from Petit-Saut dam, French Guiana - Lab288 P1 (version 2) (version 2) | ecosystem: Host-associated > Arthropoda: Insects >...
ATCTACTGGCAGCCGAGGTGTGCGCATCAGCGGTAGTAATGGTAGTAATGCTGGATACACCATGTTCCGAGGTAGAGTGCAAGACTACTGGCTACCCATTCCACTCGCATGTTTCCCTTTCACTTCCCCTACCGTGCGTCACCGTGTAGCCATCAGGTTTCAACTGAGCTCTACTCTTGCATGTCCTCAGCGCAATAAAATCCACAGAAATGAGTATATGCAGCAATAATGTCATACAAATGAAAGGCTTTGAAGGAACATAAATCAGGATATGTGAATGGCTGACCAAATAAATAATCAGCTGACTCGATGGGGCAAGGACGCTGTGAAGACGCTGATAATAACGTCACAGAATCTCTACCGTCTTTGGATCCGAAGTGTTTACCACACTGACAACAACACTGCCTGTGTTAGACACATTCCTTCAGCTCGACAGTATTCATAAGTTGTTGCAATATTGTGGAGCAGTGTTTAAGGAGGATGATATGGGCGGGGCATGAAGCACGAATAGGAGAAATCGGAAATGCTTGTAAATTTTTGTTCGAAGACGTGAAGGAAAAGGTCCCGGTAGCTCAGCATTAATTGTTAGTAGGTGACTAACTTGAAAATAGATCTTACAGATGTAACCTTGTTGAGCGTGGACAAAATTTAACGGGCTTAGGATAGGGATCGGTGGCGGGCTCTTGCGACACGGTGTTGAACTGTTGGGTTTCATAGAAGGCGGAATATTTTGTTGGATGTTTGAATTTTCCCAACACCAGCATCTTCTAAAATATCGTAACTTGACAACACAAGCTCCAGAGCTCTTTGTAATGTAATTATTGTTGTTCGCATTTTGTGTGTTGGTAAACTGGTGCAGTATCCACCGTGAATAGCAAGCAATCGCTGTTGAAGTCACGCGTGTTGAGAAAAGGGTGACAGAATGACGGCTTACGCAGCTCAGTGACCACTCGAGCCGATGGACTAATATTATCGTGACAGAAAGAATACACAGAAAACGTTTGTATGTTTAATTAATTAATTAATTTACACTTTATTGAGACATAAAGACGAATGAAAGAGCTACACGCCCGTTTCTTTCCCAACTGTTCATATTGGCAAGTAGATATGAGTGGGTCTCAAGTGGGTCTCAAGTCCGGTGTAGACCTAAATGCAATAGCGATAAAAACATAATTCATTACCCTAACAGCAATTTAAGCCATAATTTAAGAACGCAGCCAGCTGGTCCAGGCTACTACCTGACGTATCCAAGCTTATCAGAAAAGATAGTTTTTTGGGGGGTTCAATTTTTGAAAGGCGTCCCATGTTAAGTCTTGTATTCTCTAGTAGTTGTGTCGGGTGTTTCTCAACTGAGACTATGTCTCGTATATGGGAAAAATTGTAAATAGTCCTGTATTTGCTGAAAACAATTCTGAATCCAGGAAATACTTCACAAAATTTTTGTGTGTGTTGTTGTTTGACATATGTCACTTTTAACCTACAGATATCAATGTTCACAAACATAAACTATTCTTCTACTTAACCAAAGCAAACTTTCGAAAACCAATAGAAAATATCCAACAGTGTCCTTTATATTCTTCTCTTCCTTTCACGGTGCTCTTTTCAAATAGAAACCTTGTGGAAGGTCAGTGAAAGGACCTCACATCAAGACCAGAGCACGAGTCGCTGTCTATGCGTTGGCCTATATCAGGAAACAACGCAACAGCTCTTATCATAACAAATAAAAGGTTTGTGAACAAATGTGCGCTATGAATGGACACTTGCCTGTATTGGACTTCTTCCTTCTTCTCCTTCTTTTAGCACAAAATTTCGGAATAGGTTGCTTCTTCCTTCAGTAGGCAAAAAATAGAAACAACGAACCTTGAGTTAACTTCTGTCCCCAGAAACGGAATTCATCTTAGCGTAGTGAACTAGGCAGAGTAGGCTGTTTTAATTTCATTGTTCGATGACGGAACAAGAGAGGGTTCCGAAAGTTTGTCATTAAACAAGAGACGAGACGATTGAAGTTCATTATATAAGGTGAGGCATGACTTAACGTCCTTCCTTCAGTTGCTTGTTTTTGAGACCATTTGCAATCACTACTGCTATGTGGACCTAAACATATTTTCGAATCTCAAAGGTTACATTTTTATTATCAGGTTTTTTGAAAGTTACAAACGTGAAAATAAGCTAACAAGAATAAAAAAGAATTTTTATTGCTTAATTTACAATAAATGCACAAAATGCTTGCAATCTGCAAATTAAACATCCCGGCCAATGATTGACTTGAGCGCCTAGCTTTCATTGGTTGATTAGGCACTCATTTATACTGGTCGTAACGTCTGATATACGACGGAGCAACGACACCCATATTTGCAATTTTCACGGTAGTCCTGATACTGCATGTTCCGCCACAGATAAAAGTCTAGGGATTTGAGGGTCTGGAGATCTGGATGGCCAAAGCTGTGGATTACCACAACCGATTATCGACAAGGGAGATATGCTTTCACCGCACATCTAAATTTGGAAAGCTTTCCATAGTGTTGCCAATACAGAGTGTTGTTCCCAACCCTCGGTATCTTCTACAGAACCCTGGCTACTCTTCTTTCTGCATAATGCCAAGTTTAATTGCTCGTAACATCCACAGCTGCGTAGCCCTAGGGAATCTGAATTATGTCTGTACAGCAATTCTTAGGAGGAAATACCTTAGGAAGAGTATTCTGAATAAAGATGTTAAGTCGTGAATCACACTTAATGTGGCTACTCTTTATAATTAGCAAAGTGAAGTGTAAGAATTCTGGTCTCATATCTTTCTCTAAAAACCCCTTTTCCCTTTGAACCGTTCTCAGTATGAAGTCCAGCATAATTTTCAGCGACTGAATTTCTGATTGTATAACTGAGTGACTAACCGATTGGACGTTAGACGGTGACATGTAAGTAGAAGAGAAACTTAAATGTTGGTTGATGCAGATAATCTTGTGCTTTTGGATCTGTATGCACAAATGCCAGCCACTGGAACCAGTTCATGTGTATATATTATATAACATAATGTTTATATACCGAATATTTTCACAAAAGGTATATTAGAAAAAAATGTGTTTGATATTTTTCCAACTGCAGTACAATTACTGATTCTGAAAGTTGTAATTTGATGTAAAATAATAAGATGCTTTTACCTACTTTTATATCAATACATCATCCAATAGGTCCATATTGTTTGGATTGGATTTTGCATTGGGCCAACATTTTGTGCGTAATAATAATAATATTAATAATAAAATCATTTAATAAATATTGTCCCTCTGGTTTAATTAGAGCAGTTTCCGTTGTATTACAGTTAATGATACCCTAGGCTGATCTACGGATCAATTTCTGCAGACTGGCGAATATGTCACTTTACATGAATAGCTCATTGAAGCTTACCAGTCTGCTCTCACTGGAGCCTGATTACTCCAGGCTATGACTTCACATCTTATTTCTTTCAACATATTTTACTATTTCTTTTCCACCAATTCCTGTCTTCCATGTGGTTTTCTCCCCTCAGAGTTTTGGACTAAAATTTTTTTGACGTTTTCTTTTCTCTCCCTTGTGTTACCTGCACTGCTTATAGTATAATCCGTGACTTAAGTAACGTTAATAATATTTAAACAAGTACGAAATATGAAGCTCTTCATCATGTAACCATTTTCAAACCAACAAATTGCACAGGCAGTCCCATTACAGGCCTGAACAGGCTCAAAGTTTCCAAGAAGTTAAGGTTCCCACATTCCGTGACAACTTCACAGGATGGTGGTAGGTTGTCAGCCTTACGCACCGGCCGCCTTTACCCCTAGGAAATGCTCTTGGTACTCATTTCTGTTAGAGGCTGAGTCGACCCCAGGGCCATAGTGCGATCGGAAGGATTTTATGTCAATGAAAAATCCACTGACACCGGCTGGGATCGAACCAGCGAACAACCGATTTGTAGAAACTGCGCAGGCACATATTGTATTTTCTGTCATCTCCTGTTCTTTTCTTTCTTTTAGATTCAAATCTACTTTTTGTCCTGCAACAAATTTTGAAACTCAGTTTAGGTTCGTCCCTTGTTTAGTGCGAAGAAAGAAGTTTCATATCTACATAAAATAGGACGTAGATCATAAATTGTAGTTCATTATCATCAATATTTTGCCAAAATCAGATGTTGTTATTTAATTATCATCAATGTTTTTCGAACATTTTCCAACAGACTGTTTCTTAAATTAATTGCCTCTCTGTTGTGCCGCAAAGTGTCGCTTGAAATTACTAATAAATTGAGGGATTATCTTCTGAAATTTAAACCTCTTTTACTGGTCTTTATTGTGTAAAAGTCGCTGAAGAATCTCTAGCAACTCTCTTTGGAGCATTATGTTCCTATTTTCACAGATACTATGCAATTTGTCAAAGTCAACAGTCTTTTATCTGTGTCTGCCTTCATTCCTGGGGTCAGGTCTCGCTTTTCTTACGACCTCTGTTGTGTTAGCTTGATCCACTTCCTAAACGTCAACTTGGAGACGTGAAATATTACCCCTCACCAACTGAGCTATCTCAGTTTCCTTTTTACAATATCACAAAGTACTTTTGTCAACAGTATACAGAACAAAATCATAAAATATAGAAATTTAATAAATTCTCTTGGGTCAACGAGTTCGAGTACTTCGCAGTAAAAGTAACAAATCCTATTTTACATTTGGGGCAAAGTTAAGAAGATATTACTTTTGTAGAATACTGATTGCAATTAATTTTAAAATGGTTTATGTGCGTGCTTATATGGAACCCTCAGACTTTAAAATATGTACCCATCATTTCACATGTTCTTTTACAAGAATGTCCAAATTTCTCCTTGAAGGAAGAACACAGATGGAAAGTTGTTAAGATCAGGGTATGGAGGAGAATGTCCTAAAGTAGGAATTGGAAAATTGTACAGACAGAAATTAAATAATCTGTACACTTCAACAAACATACTAACTATTATGCTGATTATATCAAGAAGGATGAAAATCGAGGGAAAAGTGAAGCATATGTGAAGGAAGAAGCCTTATATTCACACATATTATCTACCTATAAATTTCAGTTCCTACCGCACAGAGAATACGGACCTTCTTGATTAGAAAGTCCAAGCGATCTATGTCGTATAGGGAAACTGCCACTGTTTATTACGAACATCATAGGAAACACACACTCTGTGGAAAAGTGCAGAAATTCTTAATGGTGCAGCAGGTGACGTTTAAAATATTAAAAATCTTGATTTTAAACCATGAAGGGGGGGGGGGGCAGAAAATTTGAGAGATCTAGGAGTAAATGGGAGATTCAAAGTAAAGAAGGCCCTTACAACATGTTAGATACTAAAGCGTGGACTCTATTTATCTTTCCTTGGGTGAGGGCCCAGTGACGGATCTTGTAAATACGGTAATGACATCAAGTTAAACGACAGGGGAAAATTTGTGTTTCAGATAAGCGACTCTCAGGTTTTCAACTTCTCCAATTTTTAAGAATTGTATACTTTATTTATCCAACCTAATAACATTCTACATTACTTTATACATATTGTAAAAATATTTCCTAAATTTGATTCTACAAATAGGTGAGCACGAGATCTCGCCAATAAGTTTTACTATAGTATGTATGGCTATAGCTCTATGATTTCCTCTTTGTGTATTTCTGGAATAGAAAGCCTTTTAATGGTTGTTTTATACAACAGAATATGTAGCTATTTAAATTACAACAATAAAGTGTTGTGTGTAGCTGATAGTTTTATTGATATATTTGTATAAGATAATATAATTATATCACTGCGGTGTTATTTTTAAAACTTTGTGGCTTTTATCATTAAACCATGACTTCGAAATAGGTCGTCAAAACTAGACAGGATATACTGTGGTGTCCCTCTGTCCATACAGTGACTGTCTGCGGGATGGAAGCTCGAGTTTCGAATCCAAAACAAGAACTGGAAGGAAGTCATTGTAATGTCGTTAGTACTGTGACGACGGAGAAGTAGTTGTGCGATTTCCGGCAGAAGAAATAGATCATTCTCTCCTCCAGAATATCCAAACAGTCTTTGAGACCCACAGGCTCCTATTCAATGGGTACATAGCCATTTATTCGGGGTGAACCGGCCGGGGTCTGAAGTTGGTCTTTTCTCTCCTTACAAAGTTGAGTTTAAAAATTCATGGATCTGTAATTCTACTCCCTCTATCTACTTTTATAGGGTGCACAGGGAATTTACTTTAGAGGAACAGGAATTTTTACGTTCATCATAAATGCCTCCAATCAAATGCGCAGTGGAGATACATTGCCCTCGGAAGAGCAACTGGAGAGTGCGGATGATTCTCTATCGACTTAAAATGCCTGAATTTACACCACTTGCTTAAATCTTTGGAACAATTATATTTTTACGTATTTTACAATATTGAAATAAAGTGAAATGCTAACTTGATGCAGCTAGGTAATTTTATTGATGTGTTCTTAGCGCGACATGCACGGCACCATCCGCAACGTACACACGACCTACGCAGCGGCTCTCAAGACCACCACCCATCCAAACACTCGGTGCAGAAAACCATATGCTGCAACTCAACATCTAATGCTCCTGATGATGGGCGTATGTACCCGAAACATGTCGAGCTAAGAACACATCAATAAAATTACCTAGTTGCATCAAATTGGCATTTTACTTTATTTCATGACGAAGATGCACGGTCAAACAACCCTCAACATTCTTCAACACTGTACATTCTTCTGTATCAGACAGGTTATGACCTTACTTTGCCACCGACTTATCTGTCCTGACCACTGTTACATAATTGTGTCTATGTGAACTGTATAATATTGTGGACTCTTCGTTTGACGTTTTGACGTGCTGAGTTCAGATCTACTTGGGCAGGGTTTGTGACTTCAGAAGCCAGGGTAAACTGGTCAATGGGACATGCCTAAGAGCACGTGCTGGGTATTTGTTCTCCAAGGCTCGCGACAGTGATGGACAAGTTCTGCCTTTGCGAGTGGGGGAGGTGACATCCTGAAATATCTTTCTTACTTTGTTCCCCCTCCCTGTTAAACTTATGAATGGGGTTAGCAGTAAAAGTTGTGAGGCCTATTTTGTTCTTGAACCAATAAATAATCTTCTATAAGTTAGTTCTCTTTTGTATTGTTTAGTAACACAGAAATCACGTAATGGATGATCAAGACCTTGTTTGGATAATTATGTTTCATTTAAAAGGACGTTTTTGTGTGACAGAATTAGTTGCTAACCCCTCCGAAAGCATATAACAAAAGCATTAGTTTCATAGTATACTGTAAAACTGTCGCTGTATTGAAGAAGTAGTACGCTTTAAAGACCTATGAGGAGCTCCATGGATTTTAGCCCCTGTGTCAGGGAGCAATTGACGCTTTCGACTCATTACCCCATGACCCCCAAGAAGATATTTGTAAACAAAGCGTTAATTATGAACGAAAAACTCTTTAAGTAAAGAGAAGCTTTGCACTTATGCTACTTGCGCCATTTATCCGTAAAGTGCCAGGAATTTGTCCCTGAAGCTGGCCGACAGATGTTACAGATACTTTAGTTCCGAGGTTTTAGGTGACGGACAAATTTCCGAAAACTTCGTGGTGGTCCATTTTGCTTTGTATTGACAAGACCTTAAGTGTCTGCACATGGACACCACCTTTCCAGAAGCGTGTGTAGAAATGTGCTCTCTATATAGACAGCATGTCAGGGGAGAACGAAAGCTGCAAGTAAACTTCGGGTTACATAAAATGGGGAAAATTTCATTATTCATCCCTGTAAGAACCTCAGATCTCAATCTGAACAACAGCCTTTTGCAGACCATTTCGTAGAGCGTGTCGAGGGAAAACTTAAGCTTCATGAAGATGAAGGACGTCAAATATTCGAGTCTAACTTAGTGCACTGGTATTTGTCGGCGTGTCTCCGCGTTTCGTGTTGACATAAGTTTATGTTACGTGCGTACAGTCTGTTTCCCTGAGGAAGATGTGGTAAACATCTTTAAATCCCAAGGATTCCAATGCTTCAGTGTATATCTTCGCACTTTAATTATGTTTTCTCAGATATGTATGCTATCTATCCTCGAGTGATAAGACGTCTTTGAAAGTGAATGAGAAAGAATTTTGGACAAACCGGTCTTGGCCTATGATGTAGTACGTTAAATGAACTGTCTTGGAGGAACTGGGAAGAACCACAATAAATCTCCGTCAGTTAAGCCAGTCTTCATTCCGAGTGTCGATTGGGAACTCTCACATAAATATTGAAGTCTGTGTTACCAGCAAGGAGGAATGAAAGAGAAGAGAAACACGAGCTGAAAATGAAGGAGAGTTAATTATCAGCTGTAAATACGTGGGTTGTATTGATGGTCACATTAGAGGAAATGTTGTGGGCGTAAATCGGTTCCAGTTTATGAAACAAGAAACAAAAACTTAAAAAACCCGTTTTAGTGTACCTTGTCGTGATTTTTAAGACACGTGCCTTACCCAGTTCTCTTTACGATTAAAGTATTAAACAGCCTATCTTACTCCAAGTACAGTCACCCTGTCTCTAAGCTAATAATTTTATGTTCCATCCAAAGATGTGCCTCAGAAACACATAAACAAGACATGGGTCAAGCGAAGGGTTAGGCACGGAAGCCCCTACAGTACCCGGTTCCTTATCTCGCCCCTCTTTCAACCTTCATTAAAGCAGTCACTTGAAGCTCTAAAACACAGACCTTAATCCCCTGGCACTTCTGTTCTGGCTTATGAAGAAGCTGTTGATAAGTGGTAATTAGTTGTGTCTGGTAGTTCTCCCATTCATCATAGCTCTATTAGTACCATCAGGGAGGACACGCCCTCAGCCCTTGGCTATTTTCAAGGAAGAGCGGTTTAGAACACTGAATACTCGGCAGTGGGAGTCGTTGATCAGTCTACAAATTTTCTGTGAAAACTGATAAAAGAAAATTTTCGTGATGAAAAACCTAACAATCACGGATGAGACATGTGATGTGTGCAACATGAAGATAAGACGAGAAAATGCTTACGAAATTGTAGTCAAGGCCACTCGAGTGGACTACGCGTAAAAGTCTGCTAACTGTAAAACTGACCCTTTGCTTAATTAAGCACCCATGGAGAAGTGCGCACTAAATGGATGTGAATGCTTAGCTTCACCCTTGGGCTGCCTTGTCATGGAGCAACAGCGCCTCCTACACCTTGAATAGGAGACTCGGTGGGCCCAATCACCCTTTGTTTTTCTCCACATAGTGCCGACGTTAAGAGTAGATGGAGCTGAATCTCCACTCACCCATACGCTTTTCTAGCGTGAACATTATCAATTTATCTCATATTTTTTAGCTGTCTCATTAAATGGATTGCGTTTAAATTTTGTCTGTGGCCCACTTTGCAATAGATTTTTCTGTATTTGTACGTACAAAAGGACCAACACGATGCACTATTCACTTTCAATTTATTTCAATAATTAACCTCTATATGTTTCGAACAGGCTTACTGCTCATCATCAGGAGGTACTACTCTGTATATACAGCAATTGGTATATGTCATGCGTTTATGTTGAGCGGCTGTTGGCAGGATCGTAATGGAACTCCTGATGATGAGCACTAAGCCTGCTCGAAACATGTAGAGGTAAATTATTGAAAGAAATTGAAAGTAAATAGTGCATCCTGTTGGTTCTTTTGTAAGGATATATCACGATGTAGGTCAACAAAACATTAATTTTTTTTGTATTTATAGAAGGATTTTAATCCTTACAGTCGTAATTGAACGAGTACTGGAGTTTCTGTGATAACGACCAGCAACTTGATGAACCTACAGGCTGTCATTCATATCTTACTAACCGTCATGCACTACGTAATGCGATCACAGATTTTGACTGAAATTAAGGGATTGTGAAGTTACAATAATTTATGTTCCTTGACACCAGTGTCGAATGCACAGGTGCTTTATGAACAAGTTCACAACATGTTTCTTTGTTGTTCAATAAAATATCAGTTTTGTTTTTTGTTGCATTTAAACTTTTTTTTTTGCGGGGTAAGGAGCTAGAGAAACGTCTCATAGAACCACTGGATTTTTTTTCTGCAAGTAAGTGAAAGTTTTGAGGTTGGGATGGGTTAGACACATAAATCGGACGAGGGGACAAGGTACGTAACTGTTCGGAATATAATTGGGAAGCTTTTAGGAAAGCGGTCACTTGGAAAACCATAATCGAGATTACGGCGTAACTTTAAATTGACACTTTATCATGATCTGGGACTAGCGACGTTATGAAACTTCAGCTTCTGCTACCTGGAATTTATTTATTTTAAGTTAAGATTGAGGCTGCAGTTAAATGTTTTGCGTCATGCCTCTTATTTCTATCTACATTTATGGACCAATCCGTCGCTATGAACAGCACACGTCCTTTCGATTTATGTTTATTATATTCAGCTGTTAGTCGTATTTACGACATTTATCAAGAACATTATCAATGTCGTCTATTGTATAATTTCTGTGATCCATAATATTGATTACCCAGCCTGTACAGCCGCGTAGTGGCCTTCGTTTTCACGTATAGCCACTAAATTTCATTCCAAAGTCATTTATTTTACATTTCTTCACCTTAGTCCCCGATGAAGCTGATTGCAATATGTACGTGTACATGGAGGCCTGTGACGGTTGCAAATCTGCTGTGTACGGCAGCGTTGGATAGTCGTGCTTTGATCTGATAAATCTAGAACTTTTCGTCCTTTGTCTTCTTTTACAACTGCTTCACTTGCGATTTGCTTAGAAACTGAATTATTATATTTCCCTTCTGCCTGTTTTGCATTTAAACTACTGAAACTTCATCATCATCATCATCATCATCATAAACATCAAGAATTGGACCCTTTGATCCGTTCCGTTTCCAAAGTTATAACTGCTCTCTCCAACGTTTCTTCGGGCTTACAATTGTTCTCCTTCCTTGTGGTCTGTAGTAGTATGATTTCAAAGGGATTCGATTTTGTGGCATTCTTTGCAAGGCGAGTTCTCGGTGCCTCAAAACCGAGACTTTCGGCTAAGGGAGCACACCCCTACAGAAAACGGGCATGTTTGGAGGCCCTGAGGTTAGCTACCACCAAACTTACTCAGCGAGAGACTTGTTATCCATCCCGAGAACACCCTACCCAACTCAGAATCTCCAGAGAAAGCCACTGAAACTTAATATCTAAAAATTCTCTAGAAGTCGTGCCTCATCATTTTGTCTTTAAAATAAACGTCTTGATATATTCCGTGGCAACTTAATACATTTTTTACAAAGGCTGTGTTATTCTGCTCCGTCTGTCGGAACTGCTGATGTGAACACCTTAATATCACTGAGAATGACTACAGTACAAATCAGCTCACAATGAGCTTAGAATTTTAACGTCCGGTGTAAGATACTATGCAGACCTTTTATCACAAATACCAACCAACGACTCATCTAAAGTCAATAGAAGTCTTAAAACATATCACGCTTTTCTGATCGACTTTAGTAAAACAGGGACTACCACTTTCTCTGGTGTAAGCAATGTCAAGTGAACCGCTCTCACGTGAAATTCCGAGATGGTGGATGATAAGAGACCAGTATTTTGTCTTTACTTGCCCGGATTGCCTTTACATTCAGACACCATGACGTGAGCAAGGCAGCAGGACCTGTCTCAATGTCCAAGTGTTATGGTGCGAGGAAGCAAATTTTTCTGCATGTGGCCTTGTTAAGGCTTGCTGTCTGTAACTGTCTGTTCGACGCGACGCTGTCTGAAGAAAATAAACTTCCCAGTCGGAAATAAATATCAATTGACTGTAGTTAAAATAACTGATTTATTGCTTATCCAAAACATGTAACCTTTGAATTCATTTAGCATCAACGTCTGTTGTCATTTTTTAACCACAAAGCGCCGGGTTTGCATGCACGACCGGACATTGAGAACTGATTATTGAAGGTGTTATTGTAAGGACCAGACAGCGAGGAAGAGTCTGGTAACATTAGTAACGGGGCCGTGGCATATCATATTATGCTTGTTTGGTTGTGGCTTACCTAATGAAGTTACCAGTACCTCTGACTTTAGCAGGGCTGCACAAATGCTGGCTGAGGTTTTTAAGTCGCCCGGGCGACTAAGTTGTTGACCGTGGCGTCTAATGCTTGTGAGTCTTCAGTATGTAACTTGCTGCATGTAAACTTTCTGGCACCTGGAATTTTAAGGTGCTCCAAAATTTTGGAAAATTTGTACACAACGTGACTCTTGAATATCGTAAAATATGAATCATTAATGAGGGAGAAATTTGACAGAATTTGTTAAGAAACAGTTGCGACACTGATTGAAATAATATCCCAGTAGTTGCCTATAGGTGCTGAGACCACGAACAACTACAAAGAGAATGGTCGGTGTCAGGGCTGGGATTTGAAGCCGGAACCTTTCAATTACGAAGCAAGATTGCTGTGGCTACTCAACCTCCACTTTCAGGTATGACAGGTCAGTAAATCTACATATGACGAACCGTTCTGTTCGACCGGACCTGTTATTTATAACAGACCTTGCTTGAGGAGGAAATGTTACGCTCATTACCTCCGGGACTGTGAGATGCCCCAGTGCTTTAAATCAGTGGGAACTACACCAGCGTAGAACACATGATCCCATTTAGATGGAAGGGGAGACACTCTATCAATCTGCCTTTTCTAACGACCCTTCTGGTTTTGGTAGATGTAGCGCTATTGATGCGTACATTACTGGGCTGTCTCTCATTCCCGCTCACTTGCGTAGCGGATAGGATAATAATCGAGATTTGAACTGTCATTTATTAGTTACGTCATACCCGAGAGGTCCATAGTAGGGGAATGAGTTCGATGAAAGTCGGTGTGACGGACTGACATTAAGTACTGCCATCTGTTCTTGAATTTCCTCTGTTTCATTTTAAGGACCAATTTACTGAGGGCTCTAAATTTTCTTCTAGGTTGCAGCACATTTTCTAAGAACTGTTTGATTTGATGACGTTTATATACGTCACTTACTTTTTACTCGTATCACCACTTTTATGTTTAAATTACCGTAATTAATTTTAAAAATCTCTTTGATCTGAAGCGTAAATGCAGTTTTTACAGCATTTCGCACACAATTCACCTAACAAAAAAAAAACTTGAATGAAAGTTGCAGGTATTCATAAAACACACGAAGTATGTCGTACGAAATATTTACACAAAAACCTTTTCTGTCTGATGCCTGAAGAACCTGGGCTCGATTTTCGACAAGACGGCTAAATTTACACCTCACCAGCACATTTTTTAGTAGGGTCACAGCGGCGTTTCTCTTGTGGTCAGAGGAGCCCAAGCGGAAGGCTGTAACTCACTGCAATTTAATTTAGAATTTAAGAATGGATGGAATTATAACTGCGCTTCATGGCGCAGTGCGAAAGCGTAGCGGAAACTTTCTGTTTGCCTTTATCAACAGAGAAATACTGTTAAGGATTAATTGATAAGGACGTGGCAGGAAAGGATCATAGTTTTTTTTAACTTGCAGCAACAAAATTTACCTGTAATGACTAAATAAAACCACGATCAGCCTCATTCAATGTATTTTAACATTATACTCATTCAGTGTAATTGGTCTCCGGACTTGGTGACAAAACAGTGCTTTCCGGCAAACGAAGCAGGAATATCAACCACTTGAATGAGAAGTTCCATCAAACGGTAGCTGGTAGGCAAACTGTGTTCTGCGGAAGCCCCAGGATTCCGCGGGCGACTTTCGTCAATTCAACGAACACATTTCCTTGATAATAAAATCAACAAATACCGGTTTGTTAATTTTTAAATACACTTATATTTTATTTTTTATTTTCCTATGACAATGGAATTTGGGTTATTTTCAGAGTAAATCAATAATAAAACTTTTTTGATCCAAATATGCGTAAATATCTTATTTCTTCAAATAATAATTTTTGTTTTAAAAAGATTTATTTCATTTTTACATCCACGGATATATTTCACGTTTAGTCGCAAGGGCTCAACAGATATCAGGAGTCTGACGTTCAGAGGACCGTACATCGTGATATATTCTTATAATAAAACCAACGAGATGTACTAGTTTCTGAAATTTGTTTTAGGAATAGAACTCTACATGTTTCGGACAGTTCCTCTGTCCATCATCAGGAGTTTAGCACTGTACACACAGCAATAGTATATGTCATACAGGTTATGCTGACTGCTTGCTAGCGGGATCAGGACAGAACTCAGTTCCGTCCTGATCCTGCTCGCAAGCTGTCAGCAAACCTGTATGACATATATCATTGCTGTGTGTACAGTGCTAAATTCCTGATGATGTACAGAGGGACTGTCCGAAACATGTTGTGTTTTATCCCAAAAATTTATATGAGAAATTAGTGCATTTCGTTGGTTTTATTATAAGAATATATCAGGAGCTTCAACAAAAGCGGGTCGAAACAGTCTAAAGCTTCTTTGAAGAAGTCATGCAAACTAGAAGTCAGCGTAGCTTTTTTATATAGAAACACACAGTTGTGTCGACGTCAACATGCATGGTTTTAACTGAACAAATTTCTTACACTGCAGTTTTGACGACGAATTACACCCCAAAGCACTTGAACATTCAAGGGCAGTAACAGTGGTTTTATAACACTCCTTTTTTTCGTTAAATACAAGAGTCGCGCAAAAACAAAATTGACTCATTGGACAAGGATTTTCTTTCTATAAGAAATTCGCCAGCGATGGGCCTTTTTTTTTAAGAGACAGTCTTGTTCCTTCTTGAACACTTTAAACACTGAAGTAAGCACCAAATTACCAAACAAGACTAATGTGTTACAGACCTTTTGGTAACATACGTATGTGTTATCAAAGGACAGACAGACGTGAGAAAACCGATAACTAGATCTACAGTAAAGATTTTAACACTTCTGAGTATTGGAAAAAAAGTATCATAAATTTGTAGAGTAGAAATAAGAAGAAGAAGAAGAGGAAGAGGAAGAAAAAGAAAGGTGTTTGCATAGTGATGAAGAAGAAGGAGAGGAAAATAAATTCTCAAGAATGGCGAAACTAATAATTAATAATGACCGTTTGTTTCTCAAAAACTTTGATTGTTCTTAAACAAAATATTTGTGTATTGTCAGATCAATTAGCTTATTCTTCTGCTATGAATTGCATGTTAAAGTTCCACTCTGTGACTATATTTTTCTGCGTCTTCCTTTGTTTCACTGCTTTCTTGTCAATGAAGACGCTTTACCATGAATGTGTCTCCTTCTAAGGGGCCGTAACACCTATTTGTATACAGCATCTCTGATCGTGCTGCTCCCTTCTTGATATTGTTTAGGTTATAGCGCTTATTTGTTTGATTACGTCTGAATGTGCCTCGTTAAAATATTGAGATTCTTTTGCACAGAGAGCCAGGGACAAACACAAAGGTTCTGTATTTCAAGGATCGTTTTTATTTTGTGATCTCTTAGTTCTAAATGGTGCTGAGTAGGTTGGCAGCGAAGTGGTTTGATAAAGGACCATAATAACTTCCCTCTTCATCGATATGAACAGCTCTCTCTAGAAATTCAATTAATTCAAGCCGTGTCCCAGCATGTCTTGCAATAAAGAACATTCGCCAGCGGGCAGTTGAAGTTATGAAGTAAATTACAAGGGTCACACTTTTCTTTGATGCAGTACTTGGGCATTCAGTTGCATAGTTGCTTGTAATCTAAGCATTCAAAATGAAGTGGATTTTTAGTCTCTTTTAGTCTTCTTACTCTTTGTGGCCTTGCAGGCCGACACGGGTCTTTCTACACGGCAATAAGAGACGTGCACGTAATGTTATTGAGTATTTGCGAATTTCGGGAAAATTGGTGCCGGCAAGGCCGTAATCTGTTCGTGGGCTTAAAGTAAATTACACTTAAGCGTGTACTGTGAAACTGTATGTTATTTTATATGTGAAAAATACTTTGTGAATTCTTGGCACTAAGTCACGAATTACACCATTTGCCAGAAGGATTGCGTTTACTGCGCGGTGCGAACTGAATCTTTACATGTGATTCAGCTTAATTTTAGAGGCTGTGGAACTGTCGTAAGGCAGACGGCTTGACGATGGGTATTGGTCTTTATTGGCTTGACAGTTTTTTGTTTATATCAGTATTTAACCAACTTGATGCACAAAATTTGTTTCACAATAAGTTTTATTTCATTCCTCTACATGTTTCGAGCTCATGTGCTCATCATTAGGAGGTCCAAATTGCATTACACAACCTCTGGTATCATCACACCTATAGGTGGCCGTCTCGTGCACGAGACGATACCAGAGGCTGTGTAATGCAATTTTGACCTCCTGATGATGAGCACATGTGCTCGACACATGTAGAGGAATGAAATAAACGTATTGTGAAACAAATTTTGTGCATCAAGTTGGTTAAATACTGAGATAAATATACTGAGATAAATATACTGAGATAAATATACTGAGATAAATATACTGAGATGCACGGTCAGCAAAACGTCAAAAATGTAAGTATGTTATTATAAAAATAGCGAGTTTGAACTTTACAATGCATTTGCAATTTAAAT
>Ga0131853_10011024_pt1 | contig 16528 bp, 12 predicted proteins | sample TergutLab28metaG_FD_92764 | JGI IMG/M metagenome (GOLD analysis project Ga0131853, IMG submission 92764) | Labiotermes labralis P1 segment gut microbial communities from Petit-Saut dam, French Guiana - Lab288 P1 (version 2) (version 2) | ecosystem: Host-associated > Arthropoda: Insects >...
ATTATTAGATATATAATGTTTATAACAGCACAAATGTATGAAATATAGTGTAAAGTACCAAATTTTCCATTTTTTCTCAGAGCAGTGAAGAGTTCAATTCATTCTGTTAAACAGTATAGTTGAGAAAAATTCATAGATATTTGTTTTGACAAAGGTATTGCACTTATCTTTATCATAATATTCCTAATTTAGACATCAGAACCCTGCTTGTAAAATGTAACAGCTTTCACTGCTATTGTTCAGTTTTATCTCTGTAACACAGAGCTCAGTATAACCAACAGTTTACAAACATGCAAAAATGTGAATCTTATGTTTATTGGACTGTGCATCATTGTAATAGTTGAAGAATAAAAGACCAACTTGATGTCACTTGCTATTTTATTTCACTTCTTGTGTACTCAACATGTTTCGGATATTAATATATCCATCATCAGGAGCTTGTGACTGATGATGGACATATTAATATCCGAAACATGTTGAGTACACAAAAAGTGAAATAAAATAGCAAGTGACATCAAGTTGGTCTTTTATTCTTCAACTATACAAAAATGTGTTGATACAGACTAATGCTGGGTCTGTAGGGAGTACAACTGAACAAGCACTTAGAACTAAGATTCAGCTGTATATTACAGCGTTGATCACATGACAGCAACAGAGTAGCCCCCCAATGGTTCAGATTCCCAGATGCATCAAAAGTAATCCAGTTTTGGTAAATGGTCTGCCCACCCTGGGGGAAGCTTGAGAGAAACCATACTGTGAGATGTGTGGTATGGGTGAAAAAGGAAGAGGCAGCCAAGTTTGGTGCAGTATTTATGCTTGCAAGATTTATACTTTAGCTTGCGTGATGATTTTCTTGTATGTTACTCATACCATGGAGTTTCTCCTCAGAGGTACAGATTCCCAGGTCATCTGTACCTCCCCTCAGTTCAGACAATTAAGGCACTCCTGTACATACCTATTCTTAAAATTAGAGAGACCATATTTCACTAGTTCAATTAAAGCATTTATTCACATTGGTACCAAATAATGTAACAGGTAACACAATTTTGGCCATATAGTTCATTCAATTTTTAGATTATTTTTGATGTACTGCAACACCTGATGCATGGCATCACGGCCATGGGTACCTTCTAACCACACCATTTCCATAATAATATCAGGACCTACTTTGCTTACAGAAACCAGTGCATTCAAAAGGTAAGAATCTGTATTTCTTTCAGTCATATCCTCTCTCTTCTGCAAAGTGTCTGGTGAAGACCTGGCAAAACAATCTTCATTTTCACTACACCTGTTATCATCATTATCCTCCTCAAATCTGTCACCTGCACGTTCATTACCGTTACGGTTTTGTAACATTTTTGTACATCCAGATTTCAAAGAGTGTGAATATAATTCTGACTGACTGGTTAACTGGGGAATTCCCTGATTAAGAAATCCTGTCTCATGAGTCTTGTTAGCATAGCCCAACAAATCATCTGCCGTGTGTAGAATTTTGTCTTCACCCTTCTTTAGTCGTTTGTTGTTATTTTCATATTCATCGCCTTTTCGTTTCATTGACATTACATCAGTTTGTGACTGTGGCTGTGAAGGTGAATCTGAAAGTACAGACTCACTACCTTTCAAGTCACTTCCTGTATCAGCTGAGGCAGAAACAGACATTTCACATGGATTATTTCCTTCTGAAGTCTGCTGTGTTTCATACTTTTTCTGTTGTCGTCGTTGCTGACGTTGATGGGCCCAAGTGTTCCTGTGTGCTGTAACTTCAAGTACTAATGACCGTTGGTTTCTTTTACACTCCTTGTATTGAATCTGCAAACAGTTAACACCTATTATTCTTAATTTATTTAATGACACATTTTCAAGCATAAAATGGCAGGACAATTGTGTGTAACGAATTAGGAGATAGTCATGGCCTGTTTTCATGCTAAGGGTCAGTGGCACATGAATTTCATGTCTTCAAGATCAACATCACAGAATTATGTCCTTTCCTGAGTGAGCTTTCTATAATATGTTAAACTACTGACGGCTTTGTTTTATGAACTGAAATGCCATGGACTTTTTGCATTGGTATGTATGGTGTGTAAGACCACTGATACTGAAATTAGACTTAAGAGAATTAATGGTGGCAGCAGTAAAATTGAGTTTTTGTTTAACTATTTAACACATTATTTATAGTCAGCGACTTTAATTTGGCCACAAATGTGGTGACAGTGGACACCTGTAGTCAGGAAGTAGTTCCACAGGCATTGATTAAAGTTACTGGTAGAAGGGTGCCTGTTTACAAACTGTCTTTTCTGAATAAGATGACAATGTAAGCAGTACAAAATGTTTGTTGGGTACCATTCTACATACCAGTCTCTACACAATTCACATGCATAGTAGCCTGGAAGTGTGTGTGTGTGAAACACTAGTTATATTTATAGGGTCCCAGAGCTACAGGGAGAATGACAGCCAGGTGTAGAAACCTGAGTGTTAAGATACTAATTCCAGAATCTGAAACACAGGAGTTCTCACAACTCATCTTTGATAGTAATGCACCTTTCTGTTATACTCTGTAACACATTTTCAGTAAACACTACAAACATCACGTCTTTATTTATCCAACTGAATGCACAACTAGACTGTTCTAGAAATGTTAAAACTTACATTAAAATTTACATTTAAATGCTCCTACATGTTTCGGTTTAACAAACCATCATCAGGGAGCTTATTGTCGTGCTTTGCTAAAGTTATAATTATTAAAATAGTTAGTTAAAACTGAACTGAACTGAATCAGTTCATTCGTGTTGCTGCATATTTACCCAGTCCTTATTGGTGTGTGTACAGTGCACAGTGCCGAGTGAGAGTCTCACCCTGTACCGTGTAAGTTTTAACATTTCTAGAACAATCTAGTTGTGCATTCAGTTGGATAAATAAAGATGTGGCAGTATCAAGATGCACGGTAAGACTGTGAAAACTACAGACATCATTAACATGGAGAAAAATCAAACATGAGGTCCACACAGACATTGTCTTTAATATCAACATTTCATATTTCCTTTTAAGTTGATGGGCTTCAGCACCAAACAGTCTGTTACATTTACATGTCTGTGAGGCCATACTACAAATCATATGAGATTCTGAATTTATGTTCTCACTCATTCCTCATTCTTGAATTTTATTCCTCCTAGGATCCCCATCAGACTTCATCTCATACAATATGATACAGCAAATGCTGAGAAAATACCAGTGTAATATAAATTAATGTCTGTACCTGCAGCAGTGTGAAAAGTGCCTTTAATTTGCTGGTTACTGTACTGACAGTATAGCAAAGAGGATCATCTGGTATAGGAACAACATATTTCATTGGAGGCTTTTCCTTTTTCTTCTTCTTTGCCACAATCTGAAGGCTCACTTCCGGAAGAAAAGTCCATGCAAGTCCCCAGCGGGTTACATTACCTTGACAGAACTCAGTCTGGGTACTGCTTGCTACTCCAACTTTCTTTAATTCTGATTTCAAGACATCTAAACTGGATTTTTGTCCTACCATAGTACTGTAAATCCTGCACACATAAAATAATGATCTGAGTTACAGCATGCAGGGTGTAATTCAAACACTTCTGAATTGCATGTTTTTGGGCAACGTGGCAAGGTTGGAAGTTTGACAACAATAAAAGAATGTATTTATGCATTCTTAAGAATGGACATAGTTTCTAAAGCACAATGTGTCATAAATTCTAAGGCAAACTTAAAAAAAAACTGTTCAGAGTCTAAAGAAAATCTGAAAGCACAGGAACCCCTCGATTTAATAGACTAATAGAGTGAGGGGTGTCCCTTAGTGCCAACCTTCATGAAATTAAAAAAAAAAGATTATATAGAGTACATGAAGTATTCTCCATTAACTAATAGAGTACACTGGGACTACCATTCAACAAAGTAACATATCTTCTAATAATGCACCTGTAAAAGAAATATAAAAATTAAAATTAATATCATAGGAATAGTAATTCTAAATTTGTATAATTTTTATTCTGAGTGAAAAATGGCGTGATTGATTTTGTTATGGTGAGAGAGGTTTTAAGAATATGTTGAGCTTTCACTGAGACTTATACTGGCGCTACTTGCACATTATAACGTAGCTAAATTCACAAAAGTGTGAAAAATGAGGCTGCACTTTGGGGTCAGATGATGAGCTATTGTAACTGATGACATCATGACGGTAATCTCTGACAACACAGAGTTTTTGTTTGACAAACAGTTGACCTTCCTTCTCCTGCACTTCACTCTTAACACCCAAGTTTACTGCTTTTTTTTTCTTCATCACCTTCTTTAGAAGGTGTGGTTGCTTACTTTATTAAATTTTTAGGCAAATTCTATCACAGAATCTAACTGTTGCTCCCATCAGACAAGTGTCCATTATTTCCAATGTCCCTTAAACCAAGGTTTCACTATACTACACATAGAATGTATATACATACTTCACCATATCTCTCAATTCTGCACTTTCTTGTATCATTTGTTGGATAAATGCCACCTCTCCACCCTGTACCACCACTTCATTTGAAGATCCAGTTTTCCCACCGTGGGGAAGTGATCGTGATTTAGATCGAGATTTGCTACAGGAATCTGCATCTCTTTCACTTCTGAAGAATGGTGGATTACATATTGTGAAGTCATACATATGGTCCATGTTCAAGGCTCCCTTAAGAACTGTACCTGCTTCAACCTGCTTTACTGTAATGTTCATACAAAAACAGGTATGTTCAAGGAACTGATGTTCATTAACTTTTCATTCTACAAAATGGATGTGTTACTGATATGCCGTTTGTGAAGCAGAAAAGGTGTTCCCCCATTACCTTAGAGGCAGTAATCAGGTATGAACTGAGACATTAAACTCCACCATATTTACAAGCTAATAGCACTTGTCAGTCACTGTTACAAAATCCAAAATCTATTAAAGAAATTTACTACTTCTCCCTTTAATTGTAAGTTATTTAACATCAAACTTGAAATTGTGCTCATGTATACCTGTTATAAATTCTTCAAGATCATTCCTTGCCACATTTCTCCTTGCACAGTCTACACCCTCACTGTCTAACTCTGTTGCCAACATTTTCCATTTGTTTGTTGTACTGGCTAGTAACGGGTAAATACAGGAGGCACCACAGCCTGGTAGGAATATAGAAATACATTTTTATAAGTTATCAAGCTAACTGTGAATTATCTTGTTTTAACAAAGCATTTGTAGATCTGTGGTCCAACACTTAAACACTCATTTTTATGCAATGGCTGTAGCAGTGTTTAGTGAAAAATCTTTAACTTGCATCTGCAACCTTGCGTTAAAGACTCTGAACATTTATCATGGCATGATGAAAATGCTCATTGCTGAGTGGCTTTTCAAGTAAGCTAAATCTCATCTTTATCATCACAAGTTTCTCTATTTCATTTTGATACTTTATAGTCTTTCACATATGTTCCCTCAAAATGCTGCATGTTTTCAGGATAATCAGTCTCATTCCCTTCATTTGACAACCCTATCAGTACTATTTTAAAGTACAAATCATGAAACTAATCATTACAGAACATTCTACATTCCTAATTAGTGTTGGTTTATTCTCTGTTTTCACAAACTTTTAACAGGTTTCTTTAGATGCAAATGTGATCAGTAATAATTCTAACTTCTACTTTGTGTGGGCTATAAATGTGAACAAGCCTGTCAAACATGGCCCTCATATTTAACACAGGACACTACTGCTTTATTCATAAAATCATTAAAAAAAATAAATCAGTAAGCCTACACAAAATTTAAGGATTTCTTTGCAACTTTCCAAAACATAATTTCAATTGAAAGATATGAACACATTGTTCGTGTCCATGGAGAGTCCTTATCTTGCATTTGTTTTTACAAGCATTCTTATAACTGTTTAGCAATATGAAAAATGAATCCCATATCAATTAAATATAACAGTTACAGTTAATTGTGTGATATGTGCTGTCTAACTTAACCAAATGCAGTCACCCTGAAGATTGCCGCAGCACGTACATCCAGAACATTGGTACTGCCTAGCGATGTTGCATGGTATGAAAAGTGAGATTATCATCTGAGCAACACCCACTGTGAAAGCCTTATGAGATTCAAGATTCTTATGGCAATTACTACAAACAGCACTGTCTTTCGGAATTTGACAATGCAACATCTTGTAGAAATTCATTAACATGTTGGAAGCCCATACAGTCCCTATCTTCATGGTAGCCTGAAGATGAAGACAGTACAAAGTAAAGTTACATTTTGTTGGAAATTAAATTAATCACCTCAGTATTAACTGGTACTGATGAATCAGGGAAACTACATAACAATAAAAGCGCTGGTTGTTAGTACCTATATCAACTCCTCTTGTTTCTTCTTCTCTGGGTTTGCTTAAGAAGCCTATCAAGTCTTCCATCCACAGTAAGTAATTAAGGCGTAATGGGAGAGTTGGTACAAGGCGGTTTGAGGGTATTTCTACCTGTAGTCCAAAATCTTTCTGAAGCAAAGTTGTAGTTAAGGCTTTGAGTGCTTCTGGATTCTTGAAATCAAAAGTCACCTTTCCTCTGATGTCCTATAAGAAGAGGCATATCTTTAAAATATGATGCCTGTTAAGTTGATGAGTCAGTTGTTGAGTATACGCTAATTTTAATGACAGGTTAGGAGATTGTGTACGTAGTTTGTTTCTAGTAAGCTAATAAACTTCAAACTCAGCGACAGCGATGCGCTATAACCACACTGCATAACTGATACACACGGGAATCTTGTTAACAGATTGTCAAAGTTTTTGTGCTTGGAGCCAATTACCTGTTTAGTAAACTTACGAAATTCTGGATAAGAAATGGCTAAGTGTTTGAAGTTCGGTGGATTCTTGTAAATATTTCTAGGGTGCATATACTTATTTTGTGACATGATTAATCAAACTAGAAGCGTGCAATAGCATACAAAGTGTACTACTTTATCAGGTTATGTTACTTTACGGATGCCACACTACACACGACGGCATCGGAACAAAATACGTACGCTTCCTTTTCCGCCGCTTCGCAGTCTCTCGAAGTGCGAGAAACTGCCGTAGTTTGCGCAAACGTTCGTTGTGGTAGGAAGGGTCTGTTAGACAAGTGTAGTGCATTCCAATTCATTTAAGGCTTTGAGATTTTTGGTAAGTTGAAAACAACTGTATGTTTTTTCTCTGTATTGATGTACCGCAGAATTCATTTTATCATGACAGTATATTGATTTAACATGAAATACGTGATCGCAAGTAACAGAAACCGTCGGGTCGTGTTCAAAATGGCCGATTTTTTGAGTCAACGGGTTTTCAAGTAAGCAACTAATTGTTAACAATTTTATACATTGTGCATTGATATGTAGCTGGGAGGAGGCTAGCTACTTCAAATGATCAGTTCTGCGCATATATTATAACCATTACGTCATTTTTGGGATAAATATGCGTTCATGTTAATTCACTCAGTTGCGAAAAGTGGGCGATAACAACACAACCTAAACGAACAACAATGTTAAACACAAGGGGCTGTCTTTTTTTTTTTCTTGTACTTTGACGATAGATATAACTTACTAAGTAACGATACGCCCCTTCGTTTTTTGTGTTCGGTTGATGTTTGCAACTGTATCAGATCAGGCGTTGGTAAGGCGCTGAGAAAATGCTGTCATTATTACCACAGCAAAAACTGCGAAAGAGTGTCGAATATCCTAACGTCAGTTATCCGAACCACCGCCGGTGAAATGAAGTTACCCTTTACTTTCCAATTACTGGTTACCATACTGGATATCACTAAGGCGGTTAAAGCATTACAGGAGTTCATAATCGGATATTACAGATTTTTTAAACAGTAAACTTTGCCAAGTTAACATTACTTGTTTCTACCATGTAATAACTTGTGTTTGTTTTTTATTTTTTATATAAATGTGTGAATTTATTGTTGAAGTTATGTAAAACAATTAGGTAAGTTCAACATAAATTTAGTGTGCATCATTATTTCAGTATTTGCTGGTTATCATTTACAAACCATTTCCTAAATCAGTGATAGTATTTGATGATACTCTTCTGCATGTTTGATTATCTGAACAGTTTGATTAACCGAACTTCCTCAGCCTCATTTAGTTTGGATAATTGACTCTACTATATTGCAATTTGTTTTGTTAGTTGGGTAAGTGTGACGATGCATATGCTTTGATATTTTTTTTAGTACACAAAACGGCAGTTGAAAATTCCATGTTCAAAACAGTGAAAGTTGAGTAATTACTTGGTGGCAAATGCTAGTTAGTAATGTTTTGGGATTACCATAGAATGGGTGCTTATGTATTTCACATGTATTAGTTGATTGCATTTGTTTTTACACTGACACTTTGAGATACCCATACTTTTCCTACATAAGTAGTATTTAGGATTGAAAATTGCATATAGTTCAAATATATACCATTGATTGTGCATTGATGCATTTTCATGCTTGATGTAATAGCAACTAGTGCATGTGGGATGCTAGCATAAATACAACACAGTTTATGTGCATTTTGTAGATTTATGGCAGAAAGCCAAGTATTTAGAATGTGTCCTAGTATGAATATAATGTAAAAGTAGTACAGTTTCTCAGCACACCATGAAGGAATATGAGGTAGTGGAGGTATAATTCTCTTTCTTTTTAACCTCAGCACTATGTGGAAGTGAGTTGTCACCTTTATGTCCTGGTCACCTCACATTGTGGGAAACCTGTTCGCTGCTTAGGAGTTGAAGCACAGTTTTTCAGTACTGTTCTTAGCCTAGTCATGACACCAACTGTGGTATGCTGGCTACAGTATGAACATAGTATAGCAAATTTTATTATGTTTGTGTTGTCACAATTGAATTTGAGCTTAATGGCCTTACCATTTGTTCTGTTCAGCAGAGCCATCGTTATTGCAAGTTTTAAAGTGAAATAACAGTTTGGGGGGAAGGAGTGTTGTGTCCATCATTATACACACACACACAAGAAAAAGCAGGGCCTGACCCAATCAAATCTGAAAGAAATATTACACCTAATTTTGAATGTGATATTTAAATGGTTTTAATTGGAGCATTTGGTATACTGTACAGTCCACGTGTATGTGCCTATTGTGGTCTTAACACTAATGCTGGTTGCAGTGTGTATTTCACCTGCCACCTTTATTTCTGGTGAATTTAGATTCCAGTTGCACAGTACAGCATCTGAGTCATGTTTGTTACATTTATGCATTAAAGTATATGTAATTAAATGTGAGATTCTTTTTGACAGAACTGCACAGACCTTTTGCAGCATTTTGCCTGCAGAAGTTGACTTCTGGAGGTTATTATGTAGATTAACCTGTAGGGTCTGTGCTGCTTTAATATGAGGATGATGTGTGGCAGGGACAAGGGAGTTTTTCTTCTCTGTAAAATGTCCACAAAAGCTCTTGGGCCCACCCAGCCTCCTGTTCAGTGCATAATGGGCACTTTTGCCCAGGGGTGTGAGGCTGATAACTCACCCCATCTAAAAATGAAGTTACAAATTCATGGAGCTATACCTCAGCTTCACTACGTGCCATATTGTTTAATCAAGTGTGGAGAGATACATTATGAAGAAATAGTATCAATACACAATATAATTGCTACAATAAAGTTGTGCATTGGCAGGTTATATTTCTTTCATTACATATTTTACAAGCACAATGGAGATGTCACACCTTAAAAAACTGTGAAGAAAATGTTACTGTTCACAGTAGAAGTCCTTTTGTTAATAATTGGTTTCCTTTTTTGTTGTACTTCCCATTCCGTAGGTTCTGGTGTAATAATTTTCTTCTCTTACCGAACATTATAACCTCACTCGTAACTGAACCAGTTAGAGGGCTAAGAAGAAATTGTATATTAACAGGAATTTAGTTTGTGTTGTTTTGTTAAGAAACTGTGGTAAGATGTAAGGTTCTTTATTTAGAAACAAGCAAATGGAAAAAGTGGCAAGGATGGCATGTTGCAAATCCACCAGTAATTTTATGTACTCACACAGTGACCAATAAATTTGACTGGTGTAGATCAGTGCAGATTATGGCGAAACTAATCAAGTTGCCACTTTAAGCCATACAGTATATGATGAGTCTAAGAAAGAAAAAGCAATGTATTTTTGGTGCAAACTGTAAGCTTAAAATAAACATGAAATTTATGGAGCACATTTACTGTTTCTTGCTGTTTCCCCCCATCCTTTTGTGAGGTGAAGCTTACTGTAGTTTACCACCCACTTCATGTCAAAGTCATGCAGGCAGGGAACTCATTTCAAGGCATACCTAATATTTGTGGCAAGTTATATTTTGTTCCTGGGGGTATTTTAGTGGACAGTATGTTACTGCTTTTGCTGGACATTTACATTTTATTTCATAACAAGCAAACTTAGAATTTGTCACAGGTTACTTATGTGTAAGTGTATAGTTTTTGTTGTCATGATGATGAGGTGGAGGAGGAACTGAGGTATAGAATGGTGCATCAGTTCTGACCTTGAATATGACAAGAGTGAGTTTCTGATATTAAGTGCAGGAGTTTTTTTGTTGTATATCACAGTGAACAGTACTGTACTCATAGTTGCAGAGTAATGCAGAGCTCTTCTTCTGTTGTATACTCTTGTTTCTACAGTATCTGTGTTTAAGAAATTTACTTGAATTACATTTGAAATTATCTGATTACTCTTGAAGCATACTTTCTCTTTATATCTCACAAATTTTGAGGGTTTTATTGTTAAAGGAGGGTGAAATGTAATAATTCCATTTAAAACACAGTTGGTCCTAGCTGAACAGAGATTTGTACAACACGGTTTTGATTATGCTTTGTTGAACATGTTGATCTCTCCACAGGCATGTGCAAGAGGTGCCAATTTCAGATACCAACAACACTAAAGGCTGTTAATGTCTGAGGGACTTTTATGGTTTATCTGTGTCTTTTCAGTTTATTACTACTAGTATCGGGGAGTATGTCATGACAGCTACTTTCCAAATCCTTGACTTAAAACAGTTCATTTGGAACAGTATCATTTCTTCAGTCAAATTTTGGCTGTATTTCCAGCTATCATGGCATGTCTTCATCATTGAGCTGTGTAAAGCTAGTGAATAGGTTCTTTGACAGTGTGTTAAATATAAGATGTTTGGAAACAAGAGTAACATAAGAATTACATCCATGATGATTTCACAAGGAATACATGCTATCATTTAGCGAAAAAATCTTTTGTCTTCCTATTTCACGTCTAGCATTGCAGAGTTTTAACAAATACAAAGCTGTAATTTTTTGTTGCTCTTTTGTATGGGCATGAGATGTCTGGTTGGTCACCCATGTTGAAGAAAATTGATTAGGAGTGATAGAGAACGTGGTGTCCAGGAGAATATTTGGACTGTGAGAGAGGAAGCGACTGAAGGCTTGAGAAAATTGTAAAATTGTATGATAATAAGGAACTTCACAATTTGTACCCTTCACCAAATATTGTTAGGTTGATGAAATTGGGGGGGGGGGACTGTGTGTGCAAAATTTTTGTCAGGAAACCTGAAGGGAAGAGACCATTTTAGGTACCTAGGTGTGGATTGGAGGATGATATTAAAATGTGTGTTCCATAAAAGTGATGGCATTTCTTCAGTATCTGAGCAGCCATTTGCTCCTCAAGAGCTGTGTGCTGCATTGAGTTGATTGTATGCTGTATTTCCCATGGTAGCCATTGTTTACTGTTGAGAAAAATTTCGTACATAATCGTCAACATATATTTCATATTAGCTGTGTGAAACTGCATGAGATTGAGGGGACACTAGGGGCATTGTTTAATTTTTAGGCAGAACTGTAATATAATACAGTGTTTACAGTGACCCACATTTCAAGGGATATGCACAGCCAGTTCATGACATTTTAGTGCTCCCTGCATTTCGTGGACCTGTATGTAACTCGTGGTTGGCTATGAATCTAAAAAACCACAAACTGAGATGCGGCAACTTCAAACCTAAACTGCCAGCATGCCAAGTTGTGTGAAGAACGATTGCTCATGAGCTGTTTCTTGCAGTTGTGTTGTACAATATTGACTGTGAGTATGTAAATGATGTTAATTGTGTGTAACATTTTTTGTGCTACAAAGAAACTGGCTTTGCTCCATGAAATATTAACCTGTAAGTTTGCATGTGTTTTAGTATTCACCAATAACCTTCACCTGTGCAACACATTGATTGTTCTGGAAATACGTAATCATTTCTTCCGTAATGGAATTTAGAATATCCCATGAAGCATGTTTGATATAAGTGATATTTATTAAAATGAATTTTTGGTGAAAAGCCAAATTTTAAGGGACTGTACTTTTCGTATTGTTTTTTCAGTATCGACCTTGATCATTTGGGAGCCCTAAAAATGGCGGGGCCCCCAGTAGTTAGTGTTTGTGGTACCCTTATACCAGCTCTGGGTGTGTGGTAATATGAGGCAGGCTTTTGAAATGGAATATATCTGTGGTGTTTTTTGAATGTGTCACATTGTGAATTGGGATTTGGAATAGCCTTTAACTACTTCATTTATCCATATACTTAAATTCACATGTAGCCAGTTATCCCAGGTGCACCTAATAAACTAGGAAAGTATTAAAATATTCTACATAATAAGTTTGGTTAACAACATGTGTGCAGATTACAATAACCTTAAAGCATTATCAGCTGCAGTCATTGCATGGGAGTTTTTCATGTAATCAAGTGTCAGGGGCACAGAAATCTTGGCCACAAGGTCGCCCAGGCAACCAAATCTTTTATGGTGGCATCTAATATTTGTTGGGCCTCAGTATGGAACTTGCTTTATGTCACTCATCTGGTGCCTAGAACTTTGAAGTGGTGCCTGGATTTTTTAAAAATTTGTGCATTCCTGTCTAATGTGTACATGGCTGTTGAATCTTTACACCACCATCCTCAGAATAATGACTTGTATGCAGTTTGACAATATAAATGAAGTTATCTGTGGCCAGGCATGCACTGTGGAATTAAGGCAATTAATGACTAGAAGATTCCAAATGAAAATAATTTTCTATTGGCATTAGTGACACCTCATTACTATGTTTCAAGTTGAAGCATGCACATTGGTATTGGTACCTCCATTGGTTCTGTATGCCTAGTGTAGTCGTCTAGAGATGTGCAACAGGCCCAACTAGGCTGTATGATGGCATGCCCTCTGACGTGAGTTCGGCTGAATCCAGAGTAGGTAATTAAAAACTGACATACGTATTGCCGTCAACCACATCAACTTTTATTAGTTCCTGTCAACATATGCTACATGTTGCGACCGTACTGACCTTCTTCAGGTATTAATTACATGATATTTAAAATTAAAAATAAAATGCATGTATATTTATGAATTTGATGCGTGTTTCAAACTCAAAATATGCAGTTTAGTTTGAGTTTTAAATATCGTGTATTTAATGCCAGAAGATGGCCAGTACGGCCGAAACATTCGAGTGTGTTGGCGTGACTAATAAAACGTGTGTGGTTTACAGCAGTACGTATGGCACTTTTTAATATGGTGTACCACAATGAGATGGATTTTACAGAAACAAAAGAGGAGGAAAGTTTTATTGAATGTACGATATAAAGTAGCTGTTATAAATTCACAAAATGGTCGTGATAGGTGGCTAACCACTCCCATTTTTTGTCGCAGGAAAGGCCGGAGGATGCCTGCGGGCCACAGTAGTTACTTGTTACTGATTTAGTAAGTAGGCCGTGATGCAAGTTGTTTGAGTCATGTATCTGTTATGACAGCTGAGTGTTTGTGTATATCGTGCAAATTGGGTGTTCACATTTTGTGGTAGGTCCTTTATTTAATGTTAGGCTTACGGACACATCTGCTACATACATTATGTATGTGCAGTCGTCTTCAAGCGATCTGCTGGAAGTGAGTACTTTTGGGCTGGTACTGTACAATCTGTAAATTAAAATACTCGTATTTTGCTCCATTTCCAACATACGTCACCAGGCTATCTAGTTTTCATGCCGTATATACTTTGTGAATAAATATGTTGTGTACCGTACGCCATTGTTCTCTGTTTAACATGTTTTATGTTTCTTAATGTGTTGATCTGAGACGGTAATAACTCATCTAAGCGGAGTTGTGGCGTATGGTCAGTTCCGGAGACGTCACCGTTAACGCTATAAAGGCAAAAAAAAAGTACCTTTCTCCACAGTATTCCCGAATTCCAAGAGTCCACAGGCTTGGCGCGTTTGTTCTTTTGGTAAGAGCAACATGGAGATGAATATAGAGCATTGGTGGAATGATACTGACAGGGCAAAACTGCAGTTTTCGGGGAAAAACCTGTCCCATTGCTACTTCGTCCACCGCATGGCCCACGTGGAGTGACCTGGGATCGAAACCGAGCCTTTTCACTGCTTTGAAGACAAAACACCGAACCGTATTACACTTAAAGATCTGTTCTTACCGCGCAGTGAACACACTCCATCTCGGTTATTCAGTTAATGTATAAGGATATAATAGCTATTTGTTCTAGACCCATACACACATAAATGCATTCTGTGGGCAGAATGTAGAATATTTGTTGGTTGTAAGTAAAGGAGCCGTTGGGCTGTACTCTGTAAATATCACAGAACTTTGAATTTTAATTTTCGCCGTAAGGTTACATTTTTACCTTAAATCTTATGGAAGCTTTCCTATCTGACACTTCGAATAGTAATGGTGTCAGATGACAAAGGCAGGTAAGTAGGGTATAAAATACTACTACTACCGCCACCACCACCACTACTTCTACTACTACGGTCGATTAAAGTAACCGTTTGTAAAATTGCCAGTATTCGCTGCGTAATGACCCAGAAGAGCGCATTTCTCAGCTACTTCGCGGCGGAAGCCTGAAATCACGCAGTTATCCGCAGTTTAGCTGAAGGGAGAGAAAACGCGATTAATGTTGCTCGACTTTCTTCCAGACGTAAAGAGAGTTAACTTTGTATGTCAGCTATTTTTTTACGTTATGTTGCCTTGGAGTACGTCATTCAAGTTCACAGTCCTGAACGTCACGTGAATAAGCGGGCTGAGTCGCGAGTAGGCGGGCGGTCCGCAGATGCGATAGTTGCTGACGGGTACCCGGTTGCTTGTGAGGGTGACGTTCGCGGTGCGATAGCGTAGGATCATTTGGGTGCATGCGGTGAGTGCGAGAAAAGCAAACCATCGGGTGTTGGGCAATGTTCGTTTACGTTATGCCACGGCTATGAGAAATATCATAGGACTGTGAGTTTTCTGTCCTTGGGATTTAACATATGGGTCGGTCTTCCTTCTGTTTTCAAATCCAGTGCCATTATTTTGGTAGACCAGCAGCTTTATAAATTTCTCTAGGAAATATATGCCAACATCTGACCTGGAATAGAGTATATCAGTCTGAATTAAGTAGCATTATTGCGACAGGTTCGTCACAAATAATAAAATCTCAACATGTTTGTTTTAAGCAAAGCCCATTTGTTCCACAACACTACTTTTTACAATATGGTATACAAGGTAGTCAAAACAACTATAGATATATTTGTAGCATAGACGGCTCAAGCTAGCAGCTACATGTTTCGGCCTTCTGTAATGACCATCATCAGGCTGTACAATACTTTTTATTTGTAGTTGGATCTCCAGCGTGTTTCGGCCAGATTTATTGGCCATCTTCAGGGAGTCACATGCAACGATGTTTCATCTCGTGTGGTTACAACTTTTGTTGTGTTTACAGTTATTAAAATTATTAAAATCCGGTTGTAGTTAAAATACATTTGGAATGTAATTGAAATACAGTCGCGTACAGTGTAAAATTTAAGTACATGTGAAATCATATTTTGTGTCCAAACATCTATGTTTTCGGTTCTTTCTTCTTATGCAGTAAGTTTTTGGATCAGTTGTTTGGTGTGTTGTATAAACACTATGAATGACTGTTTGTGAATATAATATAGTTGCACAGAAAATGTGTAATATAAAAGTTTTCTTGTACGTTTGTGTAACGAACCATGTCATAGGAGTCTTATGTTTGGAACGTATAATTATTTCTCGAAATGTAGTGGCTTTCATTTTTAAGTTCCTGGAGTATTTTTTCCGAGTCCCCCGATTCTTCGAACGGCAACCCTTGATAATCTTATTTATTTATTTGTGTGTTTATGTCAGGAGGTGAGTCTGCCACTGCGTTAATGCCTGCCTTTATTATTTCCCTGTCGGTAAGAAGTTTAAACTTTTTGCCTAAAATTTTAGAAACCACGTAGCTTAGCTAGCACACACTGCTGAATCTCTAAAGTTCCAGTTTTGAATAAACTTTGCTGTTGACAAGACAGTTTTGAAGTTGCGTTATTCTGTCCATTCTTGATCAGAGCTCTATGCCATTCAGTTGTCATGCACACTTGGTTTTGTAGCACCTCTAACAAGGGCATAGGTTTTCATTTTAGGCTACTGCAATGAGCATTCAGTACAGATACTGTACAGAAGTAGCATTATTCCCCGCCTCCACTTTAAATGTGCCCTTTCCAACAGTAGTTTTTTCTTTGCCACAGCCATAC
>Ga0131853_10011025_pt1 | contig 16527 bp, 13 predicted proteins | sample TergutLab28metaG_FD_92764 | JGI IMG/M metagenome (GOLD analysis project Ga0131853, IMG submission 92764) | Labiotermes labralis P1 segment gut microbial communities from Petit-Saut dam, French Guiana - Lab288 P1 (version 2) (version 2) | ecosystem: Host-associated > Arthropoda: Insects >...
TTCTTCTCCCCCGGTGTTTCCCCTGTTCTTTTTTTTTGCCCCCCCCCCCCCCCACAAACTTGATAACACAGAATATCTTTTCCTGTATAGAAGCCATTTTTATAATGCAGGAGAGGAAGTACTTAATTTACAATGGCAATTTAAAAACAATAGGAGTTACCTCGTATTTAATACCATGTGCATGTTTACTGTTTTGTGAACACCTGAAAGTGTACTTCTTTTAGAATTAACCTGTCTCTAGCAGTGTGTATTCAACCTGACAGTCATAGATTTCTGGTGAAGACAGGTGTACAATTTAGAGCAGAACCCACTCGCACCTGCATAGACCTTTGGAACGAAGTCATCCCATTGTGTATGGATTCTATATATTCACTTTATTATATGCATTCCAGTCAACACAATGATAATAATAAAAGCATAGGTTAAAGCCACGTGTTTGGACTTAAAAAGTCATCTACGGGCTCTTAGCTTACCCTGACGATTTTAAGTCGATTCATGTCACTTTAACCTATGCTTTTATTATATAGTTGTGTTGACTGGAATATATATAATAAAGTGAATATATAGCTGCATAGACTGCTGCTGCCACTTGCTGTGCACTAGTGCGTTCCGCATTAACATGGGGCTGTGTGCAATAGGGTGTTATCAGGTACAACTGATGCTGCTTTTTGCTTTTAGTACTTGGTTCCATGTTTTAAAAAGCTCTGTGTGTTGTACTTTTGATCATAATTTCAGATAATCATTCATATGAAGCATGTCAGCCTTTTTTTTAACCTTAACAGACCTTGCTGTATGTAACATAGAGGTTAGATTTCACTGCCTACAGGTTACATTGCATTTGAGTGACACTGTGAAATTGTTTTCTTGTGTGAGCAACAGTTACACAGGTTGGACCAGAATTACAGTGGGTAGTCCTTACATAGTTGCAGTAAATGCAAAGTGTGTAACTTAATTGTTGCTAGTATGTAGTATTAGGATGGATCTCCAGGAGGTGGGATGTGGGTATATGAACTGGATTGGACTGGCCCAGGATAGGGACGGGTGGCGGAGGCTTGTGAGTACAGTAATGAACCTTGGGTTCCATAAAATGCGCGGAATTTCTTGACTAGCTGCAAACCAGTTAGCTTCTCAAGAAGGACTGTGCACCATGGAGTAAGTAAGTAATTAAGTATGTACTTGTCACGCCATATCTTGTGAAGGAGTTTGGAGCATTTTAAAAGTAGTCTTTAAATTCTGATTGAAATGATGTTGCGTACGTTTAGCCATGTGTCAGAAGTTTGTATATAGTTAAAGGGCTGTGGAGTTATTGGGTAGTATGTGCACCATAGACGGAGTAACATGCACGAGATAATTTCAGTGAATTGTATGAAGCATTAATGAATGTACCAACACCTATGATGAAAGAATACTTGCATATTCCACTTGTGTTGAATGTATTTAGTCTGCGGCTGCAAGCAGTTTGCATATTTTTGGATAGTGAAGAGCGCTGAACAAATGGTCCACTTCAAGTTAACTGCCAGACTTCTTGTACTACAGTATTATGCACCCCTTTTAACATTCCGTTGAATTTGAAAATGTTACAATACTTCATGTATTTGAAATGTATTTTTGTTGCTGACTGTTTAACATTCTATTCAATCTTTGTACTTTATACATATAATAATACTCTGTGTATGTGTAATGTGTTTCAGTTTACATCAGTTATGAATATTAAAGGTGATAATTACAGGAAGTATTTTTTTTTGTTTATATCCAGCAGCTTGTAGCATTGCATCTCACATCATTCCAGCCTGTAAGTCTGCTAATGGACATGTGCTTATCTGTTGTGTTTACACATTTGAAAGTTCAGAGTAAGGTAATTTTTTTTTTGTGCTTGATAAGTGGTAAGTCAAGATATGCTTCAAAAATATTTTTATGCTAGTGGCATTGATGTTCTTTGCAGTAGTAAGATTCCACATATTTTAACTCTTCATTATGGAAAATTTCTGTACTTTTCCAAATACTGGTTATAAGGAGTGAATTATAGTTTTCTTTGCATTACTGTTGTTGAGAAGTGTTATGCAGGAGGGGTTGTTCTTGGGTTGTTAGTATGTTATTCGAGCTGTGTATCAGAAATGATATAATGATATTGCTGAGCCCCAGAAGATATCTGAAGGAATATGGAGCACCATTGGAATGATAACAGACATCAGAACACCAAAATATATGGAGAAGAACCTGTTCCAATGTCACTATGTCCCCCACCAATTACAGTCTCGCATATACTGCCCTCACATCAAATTGGACTTATGCAATGAGAAACCAGAAGCATACCTTCCAAATTCTTGGAGGAATATATATATATCTATATCTGTGTAAAGCTTTCTTCACTGCCACAGTTTTTAAATATTAATTTTTCTGATAGCAGCTTTGATTGTATAGCATGGTGTGTTATAATCATTGGAAAGAATGTGGATGGAATTTTTTGTGACACACTTGGTGAGGTACCATTTGGACAGTTGTCTACTGAGACTGAGCAAACCCCAAAGGGTCTGAAACAGCACAACCAGTATCTGTGCTGAGGTTTGAACCTGGGACCTCCCAAATGTGAGTCAAGAATGCAGTAACCATTACTTTTTGTCCTTGAAATATATGATGGCTTGTTTTTTCTCTATAGGTCTTAAATTGTCATCTACTATTCCGAAGTAAGTGGGCCCGGTAGCTCAGTCGGTATAGCGACTGAGCTACGGGCTAGACGGTCCGGGATCGAGTCCCGGTGGGGACGAGATTTTTCGCCCGTCCAGATCGACCCTGGGGCCCACACAGCCTCTTGTAAAATGGGTACCGGGTCTTTCCCGAGGGTACAGTGCTGCTGACCACTCACCTCCTTCTAGTGCCGAGGTCATGGAAGAATGAAGCTATACCACTACCCACCCTCTGAGCTCTAGTAACGACCGGCGAGGGTTTTTCGGATTTGGCGCGTTTATCTCTGACCCGTGTTGCCAGTTATGTGCCTACCATGGATAGTAGGTACGGACCGCGTACGTATCCGTTGTCATAGGATCCGTGCGTATAACTTTAGACCCGTGATAGCTGTACATTTGTTTTAAAGTCGATGACGTGGAGTGCTACTGACGTTGGCATCTTCCACGAAACTTGGTCGTCGGTTGCGCAGGGATCATGTGTAGCGTGTTCAGTAGACTAAAGTTTAATGGAATTAGTAATTAACGTATGTGCATAATCGTATGCCACATGCCTTGTATACGAGTCGACATTACTGTGGTATAGCTTTTATTTTTCTTCGTAACCTACTAATTAAACGTGCAGGTGAGAACGAACTGTCAATATGTTTGATTTTGTTGAATTAAATTATAGTGGTATTAGTTCTGGTAATAGTATTGAAAGTAGTGTAACTGTAAAGTGTGCACAATATAATTTTTCGAAAAAATTGTGCCAAAACGTTAACCCGAGCGCAATATTCGTTGCAAGACTGCATTAAAAATTCTCTCTTAGCTCCATTATCTGTAGAAGAATTTACAAAGGATGACTGACTAGCTCCAAGAAATAAAGATATTCGTCAGCTATGCTACATTGTCCTGCCATGGCTATAGTTATACTAATTATGTAATTACATTTATATTGCATTATAATATGACGAGTTGCACGCCCTTGATTGTTGGAATAGGTAGGATATGTGGATTGTAAATACAGTATGTGCTATTTTATTAATTTCTCAGGGATACATATGTGCTCTTAAATGTCCCAGTAAGTCTAAATTTAAGTAAAGTGTTCGTTCTTTGTGTGAATTATTAGATACGCAAAGACTTGATTGTAATATTCCTTTGGGTTTGTGCCTTACCTTGGAGTTTTATGAATTTTCCTTTATGTCTGGTATAAAGAGACTGTGGGCAGTTACTTTTGGCTGGAACAAAAACCTAATTTTTTGCTGAAAGATTTTGGACTGTTCTTCTGAATGGTACATATTTTGTCATTTTTCCTTTCCTGTTTTCTGAAGGATGACAACTTACGAGGAATTCATCCAGCAGAATGAGGACCGTGATGGTGTACGTTTTACCTGGAATGTTTGGCCCTCAAGTCGATTAGAAACAACGCGTCTGGTTGTACCACTTGGCTGTCTGTATCAACCATTAAAGGAGCGACCAGGTCAGATGGTGTTCATTGTAATGGGATTTGTGTCGATAAACACCATATGTAGCCCATAAGTGCAGGAGCAGTAAGACCGCAGTCTGTAGTATTTATTGATAGGTGGCTTCAGAGAGTCATGTGTCATGTTGGGGACTTTTTGGCACGATACTGTTGCTTTGTTTCAGATTTGCCTCCGATTCAGTATGATCCGGTTCTCTGCACCCGGAACACATGTAGAGCTATTCTCAATCCTTTGTGCCAAGTGGACTATCGTGCCAAACTGTGGGTGTGCAATTTTTGCCTACAAAGGAATCCTGTAAGTATGTATTGATTTATTAATTTGTAATTTTTTCTGTTAGTGGAAGAGGAAAGGGTCATACATTCCTCTGATGTTGTTCAGCTGTTCACCTTATTCGTTATTCACTTGCCTGTTTAAAATTTGGTGCTCCTAAAATGCAAAGAAATATGTTCTTTGTATGTGCATGCAAGATGTCACTATAGTTGAGTTACAGGTATGTATCAAGGAAAAAGCAATTTATAAGTGCTAGCATACCTCTGCCATGGGCTGGGTAGCTCAGTCAGTATAGTGACACTATGGGTTGGACGGCCCGGGATCAAATCCCAGTGGGGATGAGATTTTCCGCCCGTCCAGACCAGCCCTGGGCCCCACCCAACCTCCTGTACAATGGGTACCGGGCACTTTCCCGGGGGTAAAGTGCGGCGGGGGCGTGCTGCTGACCACTCACCCCCTTCTAGTGCTGCGGTCATGGAAGAGTAGAGCTCTACCTCTACCCACCCTCTGCGCCACACCGGGCCTGTATTGGGAACGATTTGCTTTTACCTTTTAGCATACCACTGCCATTCTTTTTAGCCAAGTCGTACAAAGCATTAAGGCCATGCTATGACTCAGGCAGTTGCCACTGGCTTCTGACTGTAGAATCCCTGGGCACTATCCAGGTCAGGGCATGTGTGATTGTGGGGGGGGCAAAGTGGCATTGGCACAGGTTTTTCTTCAGGTACTTAGGTTTTTCCAGTCAGTGTTGGGGCCAGGATAGTATAGGAATATAGTAACTAGCTATGGCCTAGTTAGTCTGGGCTTTGAACCCCAGTGAGGGCAAGAAATTTTCTCTGTACCTGTCCAGCTTAACCTTGTGTCCCACCCAGCCTTATGTACAGTGGGTACTGCATCTCTTTCATGGGGTCAAGTGGCTGGCACATGGTGTTGACTACGCACTCCCATCTAGTGCTTAGGTTAAGAACAAGTAGAGTTATATCTCTGCTCCCTCCTCTGTGCCACTCGTGGCGTGGCATGACCTGACCTGTCAATATCATTTCACCCATGCCCCATTGTCATTCATCATCATGTCATTAGTGCTGTGTAATCTTACCAGTTCACAGTGTCTTTAAATAATGCACAGACCATATTTCTTTGATTTTTTTTATCACTTAAAGTGATTGATATTTTACCAACATTTTTCCTGATGCATGATGTACAGTAAGGTAGTTACTGAGTAAGGATTGGATAACTTGAAATTTTGTCTCGTTTCAGTTTCCTCCGCAATATGCTGCAATTTCTGAACAGCATCAACCAGCTGAGCTCATTCCAATGTTTTCTACTATTGAATATACCATCACTGTGAGTACTATACTGATTGTCTTCAAATTTATATAACTTTGGGAAGTCCTGTGTCCATATGTCATAATCCGTTATTACTCCTTATACCATTTTGCCTGTGATTTTATGGGCTAGGTTAAGGTAGTTGGTATAACAACTCACTCTGGGTTTGATGGTCTGGATATCAAATCCCGGGGGGGGGGGTGAGATTTTCCACACCTGTCCAGATTATCACTGGAGCCCACCCAGCCTGCTGTATAAAGGATACTGGGTCATTCCCAGGGGACAAGTGATAGGGGCACGGCAATGACTACCCACCCCAGTAGCGCCAAGGTTTAGGAAGCAGTAGAGCTGTATGGCTGTAACTGCCTTTATGGCCTGCTACAGAGTGAACTTTATGTAATCTGGGTATGTCATAAAATGGATTAGGAACCAACTAACAGCTCACGAGTGTATGATTGACAGCAGCTTTTGTTATCCGTAGTTTTTAACCTTCAAGGCATACTATGCAAATCTAAAGTTCTTCAAAAGCAGATTAGTCACTGAAGGTTCAAAATTAAAATTGTATGGAACGGTTATAAGACCAATAGTGACCTATGCATCAGAAACATGGGTGCTGAAAGAAAATACAATTCAGAAACTGCTAGTCTTTGAGAGGAAAATTTTAAGAGGAATATTTGGGCCTACGAAAGAAAATCAAACATGGAGGATTAAAAACAATGAAGAATTGGACAAACTGATAAAGCACGAAAATATAGTCAACTACATTAAAGCCCAGAGACAAAGCTGGTTCAGCCATGTACAAAGAATGCCTGAAACCAGGGCAGCTAAGAAGATATTTAAATGGAATCCCTTAACCATGAGACCAAGAGGAAGACCCAAATATAGATGGGAGGACAACATCATACAGGACCTTGGTCAAATGAAGATCAAAAACTGGATAACCTGTGTCCAGGATAGAGCAAAGTGGAAGGATGTCGTTGAGAAGGCCAAAACCTCCAATTAAAGGAGGTTCAGCGCCTGAAGAAGAAGAATAAGAAGTTTTTAATCTTCACGTACAGTTGCCATAGATGTTGTCACTTTATTTACAGCACTGCTCACTTCAAATGTCTATGTAGCGGAGTCTCAGTGTTTGGGATTTTGACCTTTCATAATCACCCATTTTCATATGAATGTTTTGAATTTTTTTGTTACTTGTTTGTTGACGAGACCATGCACCTGCTGATTCGGCTTCCCCCACCCTTATGCTATTGCGTACATCAGTGTTAGATCATTCAGTCTCCGTGTTTCGTTCAGTGGGGCTGATAGCTGTCATGCCTTATGGCTTTAGAGTGTTTGTACACTCTTTATGTATTTTAGGCTTCCAGAAAGTGTTTATGTGTTATTAAACATACATGTCCATGCTTCTAATGCCTTGTTTATGTTACTTTGTATTTTTATTACTGGTATTTTATACATGTAGGTGAGATCACTTGTGAACTAGCAACCAGGTTGGTATTTACATTTTAGTTGTGGTTTATGGAAAACACAAGTATTATTTGATGAGAAAAATATAAAATTATGAAATAAATGGCATTTCATGTGACAGTGAAACAGAGATTATGCAGCATGTCTTAAAAATGCATTAAAGTTTCTTTGCTGCCTAAATAATATAGAAAATTAATTTCTATGGTGGGCTTATTTATCGCAAGTAGTCATGAACCTTTGAACTCAACTGTATTGTCTTTCTAATCATCTTAAATTGTAGAAGTACGAAAGCAGTAAACCATTTTTTGATGCACAAAATTTTTGTTTTACAATAAGTTTTATTTCATGCCTCTACATGTTTTGAGCACCATGTGCTCATCATCAGGAGGTCAAAATTGTATTATACAGCATCTGGTATCATCACACCTGTAGATGGCCATCCCATGCACAGTACCCTCTCAACCTGTGCACCGGACGGCAACATACAGAGTGTGGTGATAGTAGATGCTGTATAATACAATTTTGACCTCCTGATGATAAGCACATAGTGCTCGAAACATGTAGAGGCATGAAATAGAACTTACTGTAAAACAAAAATTTTGTGCATCAAGTTGATTAATTAACAGTAAACCATTGTTGTTCTTCATTATTCATTCGTCAAGTAGATTTCATGTTTTTATGTTTAGGGTATGCGTGCTCTTTATTACGTGCTGTTTTGCTGTGTTCAGTTGCGTCTTGATTCATTTTACTTATTGCTTTTTACAGCGTGCGCAGTGTTTACCACCAATTTTCCTTTTAGTGGTGGACACATGTATTGATGATGATGAATTGGGTGCATTGAAAGATTCACTTCAGATGTCTTTGAGTCTGCTGCCTCCTAATGCCCTTATTGGACTTATCACATTCGGGAAAATGGTACAAGTGCATGAATTGGGTTGTGAAGGATGTTCAAAAAGCTATGTCTTTAGGGGCACTAAAGATTTAACAGCAAAGCAGATACAGGATATGCTTGGAATTGGAAAGTTCAGCGCGCCTCAGCAGCAGCAGCAACCTCGAAGTGCCGGAGGACAGCCATTACCACCAGCTAACAGGTACAGTGCTGTGCATTACACGTCCGCATTGGGCCTTACTGAAGCAGCATGCATAATTGGTGTAGGAATTTGGTCAGCTTGTGTGATGTCATATGAGCACTAAATGTTCTGAAGAATTTTATTGGTTTTTAAAATTATTAATTTACTGTTGTGGCACGTAAGGGAAGTGCTTGAAGCATGATTTGATAGTGAAAACTCACATTAACACACACACACACACACGCGCGCGCACAGGTTTCTGTTTGTACTTGACAGAGAACTTCAGTATTCTCTGTGATTTTTGAGCCATATACAAGGTAGGCAGTGTCAAGAATGTACAGTGAAACCATGATTTTAAGTTCCTAAACTTTGCGTTTCCCAAAATTTTACACGTTTTCTTTTATGGTCCCGCACTAGTGCATGTAATAAGAGTGTTTCCTGAATTTGCTGTCAGCTGTGCTTTCATGGCAATTGTATATTGCCAGCAGCAGTAAAACCCATTTAGATATGCATGCAAAAGTCCTGATATTTTTGTCTGATTTTAAGGAAATTTGGGTTTTTGAGAGGTTTTTGAAGAAGTCTCCAATATAAAATTTTGTGAAAGCCAGTGGATATACTCTCAGTAAAGTCATTGTTTTTAAAAGCCGTAACACTGCCTGGCCAATCCAAGGTGAGTCTGGCAGTGAACACGCCATGCTAGTTACAGAAAAAAAACTGAACTGACCTAAGGTGTTTGCTATGCATGATTCATGCAGATATAGGAAGTGTGTCATCCTCGTTTTGTGTGTGTGTGAAAATTGGAGAGGGTATGTAGTCAAACACAACTATGTCAATTAAGGCGTATTTAATGGCTATACTGGACAGTTACATGTTTCGGCCTTTACTGGCCATCTTCAGTTTGTCTTCAAGAGAACCTAAGATCCTACTATATACATTGTGCACGCACGTGGTGCAGATATCTCTACATATGGGCCTTATTGCATAATGTAATTTCTATATGTGGTGGTATGCTCTGACTAGAGGCACGATATGGTCTGGTGGTTTGACAACATACCTCCTTCCAATCATGCAGATATATATTATTTTGTTTTAATTTTGTGCAGAGAATGGCTACCATGTCTTCTGCTTTCAGATTTCTTCAGCCTGTTCACAAATGTGACATGAGCCTTACTGATTTACTTGGGGAGCTGCAGCGTGATCCTTGGCCAGTCGCCCAAGGTAAACGTTCACTTCGGTCTACAGGTGTTGCCTTGTCCATTGCTGTCGGTTTACTGGAGGTGAGTAATGTCGTTTACATTTCTGTTGGTCAGTTGGTGAGTTATTTGTCTTTTTTATCCTTTGATTGTGTAAAAATATTTTCTTCTATGTTCTGCTCTATTATTTGTAGGTTTCTCTTGGTTTGGCTCCTGTTTCTAAAAACACTGCCATCATGGTAAATAATTATTTTTATGTGATGCTTTTTTTCTGTTAATATGATTTTTTCAACAGAATATCAAGACATTCTGATTTACTACTGTATTTCATTCATGTAATTTATGAACCCATACACTTGAATAAGGAATTTGTAATACAAATAGTACCTCATTTTTTACTTCAAACCTGGAGCCATGAATTATGTTCGGTACATATTAACATAATATACACGGTGTCTTAAATTTGCTGTACCACGATCATACTGACATACCATGGAAACACCGGTTACTGCTGTATTTACAGCCAATGACCAGCAGAAAGTGACAGACAACAGCTGGTAGAAACAAGAGGTAGTGTTTTCACAGTGTTGCCAGCTGTTTGCACAGTCAGTCATTTCCCTGACTTGGTGAAGCAACTTCTAGGACTCTTGTGTACTGATGGCGGCAAGTGTTTATAAGCTGCTTTTGTATTTTTAAAGTTTTTAAATTTGCAGAAGAAAATTTAAAAAAACATATCTTACATAACTCGTCATTTTTACAGTATTTTCATTCATAATTTTCACAAGCTCCATGTCACACATAAAATTGCCTTTGGAAAAGTGTCATTAGCGTATTCTGCTACTCCATTTTTAGATGCAAATTTTGTGGTTAATATAAATTATGTGAGTAAATACAGTATGTCCTACAATGGTAATGATTCTGACAGTGACAGTGGCTGACCCATTGCATCACAGTTGTATCAGTTGTTCTGAGTTGTCTGATACACAGTACTGCAGGACTTCTCTGGTGGTCAGTTGTCATTACTTGGATAAACAATTTTTAGTTTGGAGAAAACTGGCAACATAAACAGCCAACTAGATGCAACAATAATCATTTTATTAATAATTATTATTGTTGCATTTAATTGGATGTTTGTATTATTGTATCAATGATGGATGGTCACACTAACATCAAATTGGCAAAAGTTGATTTATAAACCGAGAACTGTTAGAGTATTGGGCTTATTTGCTAACCACTGGATCACCAGGGGAGCTCAGGAATGATCGTATTGTAACTTAACATATGCTGGGAATTTTTAAAATAACTGTTTTTCATTACAGTGAGACATGAAACTTTGTGTTCATGAAGCATGTATTACTTACAGCACTAAATACTGCTGACCAGAGTGTGGGAGTGGTTATGTTGTGTATCTGGACAAGTTGTCAGAATTGAAAAGAGAGATACATAGAGAGTGCGCACATGTGTGTGTGTGTGTGTGAGTGACAGAGAGAGAGAGAGAGAGAGAGAGAAAGGTGGTGTGGGAGAGAGAGAATATAAAATCACCATGGAAGTGTGTCATCCCCGTTGTGTGTGTGAAAACTGGAAAGGGTATGTAGTCAAACACAACTATGTCAATTAAGTTTTTTAATGACTATACTAGACAACTACATGTTTCAGCCTTTATTGGCTATCTTCAGGTTGCCTTCAAGAGAACATGCCCTCTTATATAGTAGGACAACCTGAAGATGGCCAGTAGGGGCCGAAACATGTAGTTGTCTAGTATAGTCATTAAAAATCTTAATTGACATGGTTGTGTTTGACCACATATCCTTTCCAAAATTGCCATGGTTTTCGAGATTTCCTGTTTAATTAGAACTAAAATGGCAGGATGTTTTTGTCTCCATCTTTACATTCTGTTTAGTGTGGTTATTATATTGACATATTTCCCGATTCTTTTGTGTCTTTGGTGCACAGTTTGACTTGTTCCATTGCATGGATAAGGGATACAGTCATTGATGGCTGCTGTAGCGGATGTTTTGAGTTTCTGTTTTCATTTTGGTGCATTCATTCTACAGAACCTTACGGAACTGGTGTGGCATTGTGATAGAGATGAAACATAAAATTCAGTTGGTGGCCAACCAACAATTTTCTGACATATTGTATGATTATTTTGGGTTAATTTTAGTGGGTTTCACTTTTCTCCCTTCCATTTTGAATGTGATTCTTTGTGACTTATGGCATAGTCATGCACTGTGCTGGAGTCGTATGGAGTTTGCACACATTTTTTTATGGTGTTGTGCAGCACGCGCATTTACCAAAGTTTGGGATGTTTTATAATGAGGGATACTTTACAGTTCATCTCCAGAGCACACTTCTTGATGTCCTGTAGTTGACAACTGCTGTTGCATGTCACATAGCAATTCTGAAACTAGCTGTTTGGTCATGGCATTTGGTTACTATATTATTAACCTCCTTTCATATTATGAATTTTTATCTGAGTTCAACAAGGCACACATGGTTGCTCACGTACCTCTAATCTTTCTTCCACACGCACACACATATACACATGCGTGCACTTGTACACATACATAATTCATCATTTTTTTGTGTACACTTTAGACCTCTCGTCCTGCCACATCCATTTGAGTTGCCAAATATTTTGTTGTTAGTTTGTGTTCTGTTAGTATACATCTACATTTCATTATCTGTTTTGAAAGTTTTGCACTTCATATGTGATACAACTAACTGCAGTGCCTGAAGAGTAAGGTTGCCTAGTTGATTGAGTTGTTTTTTAAGTTTTTTATGTAATGATTCTATGAAGTACTGATATTATATTATATAGCACTGCGCTACAAGCCGGAAGTTTGCAGGTTCGATTCCCAATGGTGTCATTGGCATTTTTCATTGACATAATCCTACTGGCCACTCTATGGCCCTGGGGTCGACTCAGCCTCTAACAGAAATGAGTATCAGGAATATTTCCTGGAGGGGGGGTAAAGGCAGACAGTGTGTAGGGCTGACAACCTTACCACCTTTATGTGCCGACTGTTTTGAAATCTGGGAGCCTCAACCTCCTGGAACCCTCTGGGCCTGTCCAGGCCTGTAATGGGATTGCTTTGACTATGATTATATAGCATCTGTGACAGATGAATGAATGTGTTTGGAGCATTGATGGAATGCCAGTGGCAGAGGTACACTGAATCAGAGAAGAATCTATCCACAAGTCCCATCTGGACTGGTCATTGATGGGAACTGGTCTTGTGCAGTGAGGGGTCAATGAGTAGCTCCCTGAGTTGTGGCGTGGCCAGTTGAGCTAGCTTGATTTTTGCAAGTTACCGTGTATACAGTCTTATACAAATAATCAAAATTAATGGATTTCCTTTCCCATTTTTTGCTTTCGGTTTGCTGTATATTGATTTAAGTTCAGTAACATTTTCTCTTCCTGTTGGCTGTACTTTTTTTTTTGAGTGTATACAAAAGACAAAGTGATAACAACAGTTTTGTTGTTATGGATTAGTGTGGTTTATTTAATTTTGAGCTCTTCTTGTGCTCTTCATCCTATCTTACCATGGTGATCAGATCAAGATCTGTGTGATGGGCAGAGCATGTACATATAGCATGAATTGGAGAGGCACAGAATGTTTACACCATTTTAGGTGGTAATGTTGAAAGTAAGAAGACTGCTTGGAAGGGGCAGGCATGGGTTGGAAAGTAAGTTTAGAAATTTGGGTTGAGGACATTTGGGCTGGGTTCATGTGACCCAGGATAAGCTCTTGTGACCACAGTGACGAACCTCTAGGTTCCTGCAGGAATTACTTGACTGGATTAGCTTAGTTATTGAAGGAGTGTGTGACAAGCAGTTGGTGGCTTCCAGTTCTGCATCATACAGCCATTTTTGTTCTGTGTTTGAAGAGGTAGGTTCACAGAAGCCCCACCATTTTGTATTATAGTTTAATTTTGATAATTGTTCAGAGGTTAAACATTCATCATGAGCTGGTGTGTGAATAACAATGCCCTTTTCTTTGTTTTCGCTCTTTTTTTTTCCCTCATTTGTTTTTCTTTGTTTTGCCTGCTTTTATGCTGTGAAATGGTGACAGAATTTATTGTTTGGATAGTACATTTCTGGGCGTGTCATCACACCAACATGTGGACTGTGTCTTTTTTCCAGGAGTTATTTGGTGAGAGAGACTAAACACACAAAATTTTTTTTTGATGTTTTGCTGACCATGCATCTCAGTGTAATCTTAGTAATTAACCAACTTAATGTACAAAATCTTGTTTTATAATAAGTTTATTATTTTCCTCTACATGTTTCGAGCACTATGTGCTCATCATCAGGAGGTCAAAATTGTATCATCACACTCTGTAGGTGGCCATCTGGTGCGGAGGTTGAGAGAGGAATCTTCTCTCAACTTGTGCACTGGACGGCCACCTACAGGTGTGATGATACCAGATGCTGTATAATACGATTTTGACCTATTGATGATGAGCCCGCAGTGCTAGAGGACTGTACACCGGACGGCCACTTACAGAGTGTGACGATACCAGATGCTGTATAATTCAATTTTGACCTCCTGATGATGAGCACACAGTGCTCGAAACATGTAGAGTCATATAATAAACTTATTATAAAACAAGATTTTGTGCATTAATTTGGTTAATTACTAAGATTACACTCTAAACCTTTTCTTTCTTGGATAGAACGTTGTTAGATAACTCACAGTGCTGCCACACAGCTGCAGTTTTCTCTAGGCTCGTAGTTAACGGACTTTTTGATATATAACATGATACGAAGTGTCCACAGATTGAACACTTCTGCGTTGTTTACTCCAGTTTTGTCCCTCTAAGTTTTCATCATATCTTTGCAGCAGATTTGTAGTTGCTGTACACATTTGTTGTGTTTCATGAATCACCTGTTTCTCTAGCCTCAGCTTGTACGTGACAGAGAACACAGTTTTAACTGTTACTTTGATCCATCACATAGTACTTCGGCTTCATCCCATATTTCGCAGAGACCACAGCCTGTCTCAACTGTTATTTTGATCTGTCTAAGTAGCGTGTTTTTATTTCCCGCTTAACCGATTAAGTGCCATCCCAACACTCTGCCTGATGCTCTGCGAACGTTGCATCCTACACCATGTCTTGGGGAGGTTTGACAGTCAGTGACTGGAGCTAGACAAACAATTGCCAAGTGTAATAAAAAGTCACTAGAATGTTAGACCAGCACTTATTGGTTAAGCAGGAAAAGTAATGCCCTATACTTCAGCTTCAGCTTGCACCTCACAGAGAATACTGCCTTCATTATAAACACCATAACATAGATGTATGTAGATCTTCATGTTAAGTGCTGTTATTTCTGTCTGAATTCAACCCAGCTCAAACGTTCTTTGCAGATTGTGGTAGAAGCATCTGACATAAAAGTTAAAAAAATGCCAGTTACCAGAAGCCAGTTTTTGTGTGGTCTGGCAGGTAGACAGACAGACAGACTTGATGAATCTAATAGTCACTCTTCACAGTCATTTAGTGAATTTACTTAAAATGGGATGGCTTGGTATGGTTGCATTTAATTCCCATCTTATATTTTGTGTGTGTGTGTGTGTGTTTTGTGCTTCCTTATGTCTTGATCAGTGGTTTGTAGTGTTCCGACAGAATGGATTTCACTGTGCGTGGTTGTCTGTGTTATGATTAGATTTTCATTTTCCATCCAAATCATGAACCGTAATGGTAATTCATTGTGTCAGTTTAATATTTCCCCCAAAATATATTTAAGATTATTTGACGAAATAAAAGTTTTAAATATCACAGACCTTCTGTACATTTGCTTGATGTGTAGTTGGCCGTAGGTCAGTCTGCACGTTTGTGCTTCAGCGGTCGAATAATCTTCACACTGATAAAGTTGGAAGTTAGGAAATTGAGTAGCTGATATGTAGTATCGTTTTTAGTTGAGGCATCCCTGTTGTGTATGTAACAGTGAAGTAAAAGAGCAAAGTAAGTCAAAACACAACTAGTTTATTGGTTGGATGTTAGTGAAACGACATGTTTTGGACTACTTGGAGGCCATCATCAGGTTTACAAAGTTCTAAGAGACTAAATATTGCAATATTTAGTCTCTTAGAACTTTGTAAATCTGATGATGGCCTCTGAGTAGGCCGAAACATGTCGTTTCACTAACATCCAACCAATAAACTAATTGTGTTTTGACTTACTTTGCCCTTTTACTTCATTGTAGTATCGTTGTGCAAGGACATGTCTCATTTGAGGATTCATGTCTCCTGGGATGTGACATTATGCCCTTGGGTAAGCCAGGCAGTCCTGCTTGATCCTTAAAGTTGAAGGCATTATGGTCCTTTGAAACATTGGGAACCACTTACTCATCGACACAGAATAAAATCCCAGAAGATGTGAAACCTTGGCAAAAGCACTGTGAGAAACTCAGATCATCCAGACGTTTCAGTTTCTGTTGATAATTCGGTTTCCTCTGCAGTGCACGTACCCAAATACAGGAGCGAGGATCATGTTGTTTGTTGGAGGCCCTTGCTCGCAAGGTCCCGGTCAAGTAGTGAACGATGATCTGCGCCAACCAATTAGGTCACATCATGACATCCAAAAAGATAATGCAAAGTACATGAAGAAAGCCATCAAACATTATGAGGCCCTGGCTGTACGTGCGGCAACGAATGGTCATGCTGTGGACATTTATTCGTGTGCTCTAGACCAGACAGGGCTGTTGGAAATGAAACAGTGCTGTAACTCTACAGGGTGAGTTATAAAATACTTTTCCATCCCCTGTTGTTATAATAATAATAATAATAATATGAAAATGGCTTTGACCTTGACAGCATGGGTAGTATCCAATATCTTCATGGTGTCCCTAGGGAGAAAGTGCATACATACAGGTAAAGATAAAGTTCTCCCTAGAACAGGCCACAATGACCCAGAAGGGGAGTAGAGATACAGTTCTACTCATTCTTTAACCTCAACGCTAATTGGGGGGGGGGGGGGGGGGTCAACCCCCTGCCTTTACCCGGGGAAAAAAACCCCTTGCCCTTTGTTTGGGAGGGCTGGGGGGTGAAAAAAA
>Ga0131853_10011027_pt1 | contig 16524 bp, 10 predicted proteins | sample TergutLab28metaG_FD_92764 | JGI IMG/M metagenome (GOLD analysis project Ga0131853, IMG submission 92764) | Labiotermes labralis P1 segment gut microbial communities from Petit-Saut dam, French Guiana - Lab288 P1 (version 2) (version 2) | ecosystem: Host-associated > Arthropoda: Insects >...
TAAAATTTCCCCATCCGACCCCCCCCCCGCCCTTTTTTTTTTAAATTTTAGCCTCATTGATTGCTGATGTATTTGCAGTATGCTCTGATTATCGTGTCGTTGACACGTTGCTTTCAATGCACAAATATCAGTAACACTTGAGAAGTACTTAAGGACGTTCTAAAAACATCTGATGTTTCTTGGATTGTTGATAGAAGGAACATAGATATCATATGCCAGATGTGTGAGGTATTATCTTGAGCTGTTTCTGGGAGGGGCAGGTATGAAAATCCCCGAGCCAAACTGCGTTTGGGTTTGTTTGCGAAGCCCGACTGAACCCAATTTCCGAAGAACATTGTATCACGTAAGGTATAATTGCAATCTCGTCATAACCCGCTAGGCAACTATCGTCGCCAATGTTATGTCACAGATGTTCTAGCCACAAGCTTTTCAAATTGACACTGTGAACATACATGTACAAGCGAGCCAGCCAACACTAGTTTCGGCAAAAGGATGAATGTCTCGTTGTCTTGGGTGAATCGCACACCATTTCGCAATTATTTGTTCTTTCCACGCAGTGAACTGACATTGATAACGTGGTGTATAGTATTGAGCAGCGTGCGCTCTTCATCGAACCACGTGCAGAAATTTACCTTGCACTAGATACTGCTGTAAATTTCACCCAAAAAATTTCCTGGTGTTGATGTACCTGGCAAGTCGATGCAAGTTGTTGCAAAATTTCGTAATACGTGATTAGTCTTGGACATAAAGGAGAGTAGAAGAGGACAGAGGATATTAACGGAAGAAAAGTTGAATGAAATTGTGTATATCTTAGAAGAAATTTCCAAGGAAATCTTTGACACGTCAAGCTGCAGTCTGGCTTGTGGTCACTGGTCCCATAAACATAGTAACGAGATGCTGAATTTGCGACCGGGTAACTGTTCAGAGATTTACTCAACCTGATAGTGGAGCTAGGATTCGTTTCTTCAGTTGCTTCTTGCGATCTGTGCATGAGAATACGCATGTTATTTGTAGTGACCAAGCAAGGCTGCGTGTAAGCGGGTTCCAGGAGGTTGAGGTTTCCAGATTTCAAGATAGTTGGCACATGAAGGTATTAAGGCTTTCAGCCCTACGTACCGGCCGCCTTTACTCCCAGGAAATATTCCTGGTACTCATTTCTGCGGCTGAGTCAACCGCAGGGACATAGTGCGGCCGGAAGGAATACAGTCTATAATAAACAAATAAGTTTGGGGAATGTACACATAGACAAGTTTGGCGCGTTCACCCTATTTTTGTCTTTGTATTTTCGTTCGTGAATATCGGCTTTCGGTGATCTGTTATCATTCAAGAAAGAACAGAACCCTTTTCGAGAAGCTAATAGTTTGTCAGCCAATCAAGAAATTGCGTGCATTGTTTGGAACGAAGGTTTGTTATCGCGTTCGCAGGAGCCCACCACTACTCGGTCTCCAGGTTGGGTGAACTGAGTTCACGCCCTCCCACCCCGTTTTTAACATCATTTTAGTAATATATTGTTTGTTGGAAATAGCGTAAAACTATCCTGGCAACATTTACAATCGATTACGCTCGATTGTAGAACTGTAGCTAAAATACAGAAAACTTACAATGTATGCAGTAACTGTAAAGGGTGAAGTTTTAAAGTCCTGTTTTAATGGGACACTTAATTAAAACAATAAGGTACGCCTGTTCTCTATGCATGGCAAATTCGATCAAGAGTTTTTGTATTGTGCGTGGAATGATGATGGACAGGTGTAAGTGCACAAGAGATTCTCACATTACGGTTTTTTGGGGCTTCGTATACAGAGAGACTCCGTTCATTTCTGTTTAATATATGTAAACTGTTAATACAAACGTCCATCAGTTTGACATGTTCTATATTACATGCATTAATTAGATGCATAAACGTATTAAAGACCAACAAATGTATTTTAATTTTATTGTTGTACTTTTATTGTATTGTGGTCATCAACATGTTTCGGCCACTCGTGTTTTCATCTTCAGGGCGATTGCTTTGAGAACAAGAATACAATTATATTTAAATATGTTTGAATCACTCCACAGTATTAAAAACATATATTTTCTGGTTAAAATTCACTGTTGAATAATACATTAAAATATGGATGACTATAAAAATATCGGAAACTGTTTGGAGTTTGTGGAGTGATCCTTGCTCATATGGTGGATGATGCACGACCGCGAGGATTCCGTCCGGTCCACCCCAACGTACATGCCGGGGGGCGTCCCGACAGCACCCCACAGCCCTACCTGCTGGCACTTGTGGTGCTATTCTGTCGCGGCTAAACGTAAAGCATACAGTCCCGTCGATGCGACGTTCTGCACAGAAGTACTTGCCGACGCCCGCGTGATTTAGTCGTGATGAACTATCCATCGGTGACTTCTTATACCCTGTCACGGATGATTTGCCGTCTTTTGAGTTTTGAGATTTCCATGGCGGTGAGAATTTAGATTTTGGTCTGACCTCTCTGTTTGCCAGAGGCAGTAGGTTTTCAGAACCGTCTGTAACCGCCCAGTAGACTATGTGATGTCATAATGATTATAGCGCTTGCCATCTTCTGCTCTCTGTGGTTCATTGGAACAGTTCACTTAGGTCGACGGAAGAGGGCATCTAAAACAGAATGAGAATGAAATTAACAATTAGTCGTAGTAGTCACTAACAAGACGTGAATAAGCTACTGTCCAGTCCATGAAATGTGTATCATCATCATCATCTTCTTCTTCTTCCATTGGCACTACAGCCCACTGTGGGCTTTGACCTGTCGAGCAATGTCCTTCCATTTTTTCTTATCTGCCACCAACTCTCTCCATCTTCTCACTCCCAGCACATGAAGATCTCTTTCTGCTTCCTCTTTCCATCTTTTCCTGGATCTTCCCCTTCTTCTCTTCCCTTCCAGTTCTTGAGTGAAGATATTTTTGGGCATTCTATCCTCCCCCATTCTCTCTAGTTGACCTAACCAGCTTATCCTTTACTCTTTTATCCATTTTACTATATTTTCTCCTTTGCTCATCTCTTCTAGTTCTCGATTCTTCCGACTTTTCCATTCCCCGTTTTCATATTTAGGACCATATATTCTTCTGAATATTAAAATATGTATCAGGACATTAAATTGGCACAAAAATTCATATTCGTTATAAGAGTATTCGTTACAAGTCCTCGGCATGGAGACGGATATGCAGGTTAATCAGATTTACTTTCATATGAATGATTTACATATTGCTTATAAGCAAGGTACTTGTATAGTGTATCCCTTCGCCGTTTATGAAATTTATGGAGTAGGCGTCGCGTAGCGTTTCCTTTATGAACGAAGCATTTAGCGAGCAACGCAGCAGTCATGACCATAGATCGCTTTTACGATATAAAACCGGTTGTAATTGCCAAGGAGAGGTGTAGCGCATTCTGCTAAATTCATTTTTGGTCCTACATAGGAATTCAGACTTACGTTGCAGAGCAAGAGTATTCAGTGTAGGCGATGATTAATAGTATTTAGCAGCTAAAATGTGACGGTTGATACCCGTTTACAGTGTTTCATCTCATATTTAAACACTTATCTGAATTATCAAGTTTTCAATAACTTATGACTTCTGTTAAACGATGTGTTGACGGTAGGCAATTAGTCCAATCTTAAATATAGGTGGGGGAAGAAGCGTAGAAGTAGGAATAGAATTGAAATATATGCCGTGGCGGTGACTATGAGGTGTCACCGGACTATTGCGCCTCATGATTGTTTTCTGAGTGTCACTTTGGAAAAAGTGTAGCAATATGTGTTCGTTCTTTGCGTTTATTGCAGAACGTGTTTCATATTCTGAACCATATTATTGGATTCTGTTTCGTGTTCGTTAGGATGTGTGCATGAGTGTTACTGAGCTAATTTGATTTTGGTGCTTGTGGTATTCACTGCTGTCCCACCTTCACATGGAACTCGGCCTGAACGTTACCAGTGTTCTTAAATCTTGCTGTTCGTGCTGTAAATCATACATGACATGATAATTTAAACATCACTATCTTTTGTTAGGTTGGTTTCGTGAATCAAATACTTGTATTATAATGAAATAATGTGGAATGCCAACTTGGTGCAACAAGGTAATTTTATTTAAATATTCTTAGCTCGACATGTTTCGGGTACATACGCCCATCATCAGGAGCATTAGGTGCGGATGGTGCCGTGCACGGCACCATCCGCACCGTAGACACGACCCACGCAGCGGCTCTCAAGACCACCACTCATCCAAAAACTCGGTGCAGAAAACCGTATGCTGCAGCTCAACATCTCAGGCTCCTGATGATGGGCGTATGCGCCCAAACATGAACAGCTAAGAATACATAAATAAAACTATCTCGTTGCATCAAGTTGGCATTCCACATTGTTTCATGAGGAAGATGCACGGTCAAACAACCCTCAAACTTGTATTATAGTATATTTTCTGCGATATGTTTACGGAGCCTGTTTTATCATATGATATTACTTCTTTTAGTAGAAAGTTCATTTTATTCTCACCTACTGCAACCATGAGTATTGAGTTAGCATTTTGAGAAATGATTTTTAAAAGCTTGTTAACGTTTCGTACGAGTAATTTCGCCACACGTCCACCCCTTCTTGTAAGCTTTAGATTGAGTATATTTTACAGCCGGTGATTGATTAAAGCTGTGATACATATTTTGTGGAGGTGCGTTCAAGTGCAGAGTTATCACCATTATTGTAGTAGTGTAAGTTGTAACCTCTACTGAAATGTCCGGAATATCTTCGAATGTGTCTGCTAATGGAAGAGGAGGCAACAGTGCTATTTGCCTTCAGAAATTACGTTCAAGATTGTCAGAAAGACGCAGCATGTCTTTTGTATACCCATAAATTTTGCTGCGAATGTGTCTGATGAGTCAAGGATTGCACATGACTTTGCAGCTTTCCGTAGTTTCTTCAAACGGCTGCAACAGTATTCTTCTTTACATTTTACGAACTGGAATGAGGCATTCTGGAACGTTAAATTTATTCTTAAGGGTCTTGTTGTTGACTATCCCATTGCTGTGGCAGCTCGCCACTTAACGCCATGTTGTCAACTTGTTGTGTCCCATCCTCACCATTGGTGAAAGTACACGCAAGAAAAGGCGACTTATCCTCTTGGACGTAATGCAATAGCGACGTACGCTAGAGAGCCTTCGGCAGCCATGTTACATAGCAATCAGTTGTAATTGGACTGCCAATCAAGTTGACATTCAACTTAATTTGTTACAGTCTTATGCCTGCCAAGTTGTATGCAACTGTCCGATGTTTAATGGTGCTGTACAGATTGTTGTAAGTGAGAGAGGGAGCGTATGAATGAAAATGTTGTGTAGCCTGCCACTCGTTGATAAGCATGCTATACAACAGATGTTTCTCTTCATCTACCTGTGAGAAGAAGCTGTGTTCTTACAGCGTTCCTCTATTTGCTTTGCCCTCCCTCTTGTCTGTACACATAAAACTCACTTCGTGATTTCAACAAAATCCTGTATAGACTATGCACACAGCCCAGTACATACAGACTTCCGGACTTTCGACGTAGGCCTGGCTACTCCCCGGCACCCCTAAGTATTCGTCTGAACAGAATGGGAGAGATTACGTCTATTCGCACCATAATTTATTTTTAAAAAATAACTTTACTTGTAAGATCATACATTAACATATTCATGTGAAATCCAGTTACCAGTATTATGTATTGTTGCCGAGGATCTCCAGAGATATGCTGCGAGGACGATAGTTCCTATGTAGGAAAGGTGAAGTCGTGTCTGTGCGTGCTTGAATATATGTGGAGGATTGAAGGTATTACTTGGCATTATGTGGAAGTAAGTGGTCAACCTAATGCTTCCGCCGCTTTACACCGCAGATAGCGCCTGGTACCAAATGAAGAGGTGGCTGGATGTGAACCATAGCCAATTTGGAAGCTTTGGAGAAGAAAAATTTCTTGCTGCAACCGGGAATCGAACCAAGATCCTTCGACTGTTTAGCCCGTCGCCTTGTTACAACAGACTCCGACTACGCCATCCCGTCTCGGTGTTTCTGTGGAAATATTCTCAACATGAGAGGTCGTATTCGAGAGTGGATTATGTAATGCAGTTGGACGAGTGTTGGTGTTCCCGTATGTCGTATTTCCGACATGCCATTAATTTTGGTCACTGTACCAAGTAGTAACAAAATTTTAAGTATTTTAGGCCTATTATGTGGTAGCAAGTAGTTGTATTTAGCCTACTGCCTATTTAGTACAGGGAATTTTTCCGCGTAGAATTGGTGGCTGGAACTCTAATAGCCACTCACTTGGCTGTGGTTCTTGTAATTTTGTCACTATGCTGCCTGTTACCGGCATGGCCTTTACGATAAATAGTTCAGTCATTTAATACGTTATTTCAATTGGAGGAAAACATCCAAGTACCTAGAACATAAACTAAATAAACTGGATCATTCCCACATTTTTACAAAATTCTGTGTGAACTGGAGGGAAAAAGAAATGTGGAATGCATCGGGCTCAGGATAGAGATCGGTGAATATGTGTTGTGAATGCGATAAAGAAATGTCGAGTTCCTTGAAAGGTGAGGTATGTAGTGGCGAGCGAGTGTTATCTGACTAAGAAGGATTTTGGTACATGAATTTAGTTGGCTATTCCCTGTTTTAAAATGATTTTTCCATGGCGGATTTGCAATGAAGAGATAAACGCTAATGTTACTAATATATATATATATATATATATATATATATATATATATATATATATATATGTTGGTTCGAAACATTGCGACGGTGCGTGGTTGTTACAAGTCACTTCACAGTGGAGCCATGTTATTCCTCAGGACTGGAACCGAATTCTTCCATAGGCATCGTAGTCAAAAAAATAAGACTGCCTGGATGACATGACGTTTCTCTGCACTGATAGTTTGCTTTCTGATACAGATCTCTCCGCAAAGCGTAGATTACCGTATTGTTTATTTCCATTTCGTACTGAAAACAACAAATTTGTAAATGGGAAAAGTTTGTTTTTAAAAGCATAATTTGAGCGCTCTGGCAATCTAGAAGAGATGTTGCTGGCAACGCTGCATGTCGCTGTAGGCCATTTTGGTGGTTTGAGTATGGACGGGTCTGGTTATTCTAACGAGCTGCCTAGCCGGAGTCAACAGTCCACACCACGCTTGCCTCCTGGAACTCGGCTCCGCCTGTTGTTTGACTTTGTTCTTCTGAGTGCATCAGGCAATGATTATCATCACATAATTGCCTGACCTTCTACCGGGAGGAATGAAACCCCAAGCTAGCATGTTGTTGACTATCTTCGACGTAGTATACTATTATCCCTCGGCCAATTAGACAGTTTAGGAAATATTACAATGAAACAAAAAAAAACAAGAAAATTGAAAAGAAGGTAAAACCTTTTCCATAAATAATCATTGTGTATGAAAATGACTCGTAGCCATAGGACCTACAGTTTGATCCGAGAACAGGCTGCTTGTAGCTCTATGTCTCGTTTAAGACCGCTGATATTTACTAAGGGCACGAATGTCAATACTGAGACATAACTTACAATGTACTGCGTACTAAACTGAACCTACATTGACCCCGATAGAACATATTTAAACAGTCAAGGATTCTGAGAAACTTTAACTGTACTTTTTTTTTTATATTCATGTTTCAGGGTTGACCGTGTTGATCCCTACAGTAATACTTTGGCCTATGGAATGATTCTAGTGTGTTTGCTGTTTCTCTGTTAGCGTGATATGAAACTGAACCATCTTATGAAAGTAAACATAAAAACTATCACAAATGATTTTCGGTGAAAACAAATATTATGGTCTGATAAGTAAGATACGTCAGAATATAGCGTGCGTTAGATTAAGTAAAATAATAATTCACACAATTCGAATCGTCGATATAAGAGTGAGAAATAAGGGCTGACGTGTCTAACATGTTGTGCCCCTCGTGTTTTATCAACGATCACTCTCTTTTACGGTCATGTTTCATTTATAATCCTTTTTTTTCTGCATAAAATTCAGTTGTGTTAGAGTTTTTCCTTGAGTTTGAAATACGCTTATAACAGACCGAGGTCGTAGAATGTTACTCGTATATGGGCGCGTGTGCCGTACGGTAATTTGCCTGTGTTAAGTGCTTCAAATTCCGGGCGATTTATACCTGGATATAATCTTTCAGCAACAGCGTAACTAAGCCATCATGAACGGTAACGTCTGTATAATATCAGATCATACTAATTTGAATAATTTTAACAATTCAGGTAATTTCTAGTGATACATATGACCAGTTGAAGATGATAATTTCTTAGTCTAATCTAAATGCGAATTACGATAGCAGTTGTTATTTTAACCTCGATGTATATGGAATTACATTGGTTTCCTTGGCGTATAATTTTTATTACTGCCTGACGATGGCTTAGTGAGAATCGAGCCGAAATATGTAGCTGCCATATTCATGACAACAAAGTAATTTGTTTGATAAATAGTTGTGTTTGACGGTCCTTAACACCTAATCGTGACACTCCCTTTTCTGCTTCCTTAATAAGATCTTCACACCTATTTGTTCGCGCTGATTTGTGGTGGGTGTGCTCTCAACTTGTGAAACTTTGATTCGTTTTCTACCCTAAGTTTGGAAAAGGTTTAGTTCGTATCAGTTTGCATTCCAGTTTCGTGTGTGTGCTACATACATTTAGCCGAGGGCGACGAATGTTTTGCCTTGAAATAACATTAAGAATAATTATTTATTTTTTACTTTTTGATGGAGAGTCACATTTTCATTTATGAACAATGACATATTCTAATATTTAAGTGCATTTCTGGTTCATATTTTTGAAGAAATATGTGCCATAGATTTTTTATTGATAAATGAGACTAAAAATGCTTGTTTCCCCATAACCTTCATAACTCTTGTGTTCTTTTTCGACTAAAATCAGTGAATATTCCATTTGTAGCAACTTGTTGCACGCGGAGCCGCTTGAGAACACGCTGTTGTGCAGGAAGTCCTTACAATGAGACCGTGAAACATGTCCCATTTTTAGGCGCCTTCGCAAAGTAGCGAAAAATGACTATTAGCTTCGTCATGTCTGTCTCTGCGTCCGTCTGTCAGTCTGTCGGCATGGAACAATTCGGCTCCCACTGGACCGATTTTCATGAAATTTTATGTTGGTACATTTTTTCGAAAATTTTTCGAGTATGTGGACATTTCTTTAACATCTGACAAGAATAATGGGTACTTTACGTGAAGACTGATATACATATCTTGTTGAATTCTTAGAATGAGAAATGTTTTGGGCAGAAGTTGTAGATAAAACCAAAACACATTTTATATTCCGTAACGTTTTTTGAAAAATCATGCCGTTTATGAGATAATGTGGAAGAATATTGTAGAGCCAGACAGGCCACAGATGACAATATGGCGCAGGCGCTGAACGTACTGGATACTGAAGACTACAAACACGCACTCAGAACATTACTGTTTTTCCATTGCAACAGTGGTTGCACGAACGAGCTGCAATCTTACGCTGTACAGACATTTCCTCTCTTCTTTAAATTAACGCTACTTCTTTTTCAATGTCCCCAACCCCCCTGACAGTTCTCATATTAGCATTTCGTGATGAACGTTTGCTTGTACTGTTCTTAGCAGTCTTAAATCCAGTACCATAAAACTGACAGCAATTACTCCTTTTGTTCTAGGTGCTTGAGGTAATGTCAGTATATATTTATATATTGCTTAATTTCTTGGTAGAGTACATTTATGACGTTATGCGAATGTATTGCAAAACTGACTCCTCGCCAATTACAGAGAAATGGGAGAGACTTCTCCGTTAGTTCATAGGCGGCGTGTGAACGTACCTGACAGTCATGCAAGTAAAATTGGTGTACACTATTTAAGACAGGATACCACTTTTTGAGCCCTTTTTGAAATTTTAATTTCAAGTACAGGTTGCCATTGTATCTGCTTTTTGATCCTGTGAAAACAGTGGTTTCTGTAATATAAGCCACGCCGCCTCCTTTAACACCAGAAAATTCAGTTTTGCACGCATTGTGTATTAGTGGGCTTGTATAATTCCAGAAGCAAGCAGCTATTAGTTCCATACGCAGCATTAAATGACAAATATTCTTATGACCTTGCAGTTCATTTCTCTGACTAGGAACTTTTTTAAAGTGTTGTTTAAATGAATTTCGTGATCTTAAATGATTAAGCATGACTCCTTATAATGGAAATACAAGTAATGAACAATGCATAATATTGATTCATCAGGTACTTGACCAAATCTGGTAATATGCTTCAGTATCCTTATGAACACGTGCAATTTCGATACGGAAACTCATGTGGTAAAATCCTTCAATCTTAGCCGATCCCAGTGGCCGCGCGATCTAAGGCGTGGGTCTGCGGCCGCTGTTTTGCTGGAATTGTGGGTTCGGACCACCCCGGAATCATGGATGCCTGTATCTTGTTAATGTTGTGTGTTGTCAGGTAGAGGACTCTGCGTCGAGCTGATCACTCGTCCAGAGGAGTCCTACCGAGTGTGGTGCGTCTGAGAGCGAGCGTGAAGCCTTGACAATGATGCCCCGGCTCGCTAGGGGTGGCCGTGCCATAAAACAAATATATCCCTAATGTTAAGTAGGGGCAAAACGACGTATTTGCGGCTTTTTTTTTTAAGTTCAGGCTGCAGATTTACAATAACGAATAGTTTAAGAGTGCAACCTGTATGTTCATCCACAGTCTCGAGCCACTGTGTTCCTGTATTGCTGAAAAGGATCGCAGTTGAAGAGTCTAACATTAGAGAGATTAGGCACGTGCGTGGCCTTTATCTGCTTAGGCCACTAGACTCGGTTATGAGATAGCGAATTTTAGTTTGGGTTGGAGATGGGATGCGTCAGAAGAATTGGGTTTTTGGGCGACCTTGGTTATGGTAGGAATGGACTCTCTTCGTTTGTTTGAAATCTTTTTTATAACGTTTTGGGTGGTAGAGAGATGAGCATAATGACCATTATGACAGATATTTGCACCTGTTCATCATCAGGATTAAAGTATTTTAAAAATTACTGCACCCCTGGAAAGCAATCTAAAATTGAAATGACGGTGAGCATCCACTGCCTCCCGCATACAAGACGACACAGACCTTACTAACGCGTTCGGGAGCTGGAACGGATGACAGCTGTGTACTAATACTTGGGTGATGAAGTCTATTTTTGTACAGTTAACGCAGCTTCACATTTACTTGTGTTTATTAGTCCTGCTTCCATAATGACAGCATTAGTTCCGTAATCCACACGTTAACTTGTTATAAAGCGCCGTTAATTTATAGTCCAGAGCTTGAGGTGAAGAATGAAGAATGTATTTGCTTAAAACATAAGTCTAAGGCCTTCGTATTTCATCTTTCCCTATTTATCTCTACTGGTTAGAAAAGTTCTGGCAGGGGATGCGAAGTACGGAAGCACAGCGCTGTCTAAATTTAAAGGGGCTATGCATTCAAGATTTTGGCTTTGGCCCCATTACACTTTTCAAAATAATCACCCGCATTTTTTGGATGGGACTTAGCTTCCGTATTGAAATTGAGACGAAAAAGAGAATCCCTGCCCGTACCAGTATTATTACTCCCAGTCTTCGATGATTTGGATAAGTTTAATGGTTCAACATATCCAGTTCATCCCGTCATGAACTTGATAAAGTTTTTTTTTTTTTTTTTTTTTAAATTTTGTTATCTAAATCAAACTTCCAGTCATCATAAACTATAAGCAATCTAACGCTTCATTGCTCTTGCCTTCCTTGTTTTCTGTCTCTACAGTTACTTTATTTTTGGCCTTTTTTTTTTGTGATGTTACCATTTCATATTATTAGTAATTTATATTGCTATTACCTACAGTATCGTCAACCTTTTATGTAATGGAATGTACATTAAAACCAGGGGAATACAAACGCGATAGCGACTTATAATGTACTCTGCACCTCATTGTCTCCCCAAAACGTGAAGTTACTTTATCGTTTTTGGAGCCACTCGAAGTCCATTTCTTTAGTTTTATGAACCTGGCGATTCGATCATTAGAGTAGCCTGCGAATTTAAGGACTATTTCCTCCGGATACTGAGGCCCTTTATGATACTAAAGGACTTATACCTAATTGGGTTGTCGGGAAGGCGTAGTTGTCATAGCGAATCGCGACGGGCTGGACGGTTTGGGCTGGGATCCCGGCAGGGGCAAGAGACGTCTTCTTCTCCAAAACCTCCTAGATCATTTCTGGGGCCCACTCAGCCTCCTATTGGATGGCTTCAGGGGGGAGGGGGATCTTACCATGTGCTAAAACGGCCGGGGCAGGTCATGAATTAGACCACTTACTTCAGTCAAGTGCAGAGATTACTCTGCTTACTCTATATAACTTCATGGAATGGACAAAGACAACGTCACCCACACCGTAATTGACAATATTCACGAAAGTTGTAAAAGTACTTCGGAAAATTCAGTCTTTAGATCCATCATTGACAGAGAGTGTAAGTGCAAGAAGGTATTCTCTTGGGGGTAATCAAAGGCTATTGGTGCGTTCATTGTAGCCCAGGAAGAAGGGGAGCGTATCTTCTGGACACTGCATATTATGAATGTTTCATGAATCTCTTCGTGCCAGCGGTCTAACAGGAAACATTGATACCAATGCATGTGCCAGTCGCTACTGAGAAAACGCATGTGTGTTCGTGTTGTTAGACTTATCTGCTTACTGAGGAAGCAGCGGTTACCATTTGCTTATCACGGTGGCAGTGACACAGAAAATGAATAAATTCAGGGAACATATTTTGTTGTCCCCCACCCCCCTCATAAAGAAAGTTTCAATTCTTGACGATTTGGGAATAGTACATGTCGTTTTGATGGATACATTTCATGTGATATTAGAATAACAGTTGAATAAAGAGAGACCAACTTGACGTCACTTGTTTTTTATTTCATTATTTAATGCTCAACATGTTTCGGATGTTACTACATCCATCCCCAGGAGCTTGCGACTTATTTGTTGAGTTGTTTCATGGGTTGTATTGCTCTGGTTCGATGCATGTTGGTGTTACGTTGTGGTTTAGCTGGGGTGGTGTGGTATCCGGATGCAGGCTTCAGCCTGCATCCGCATACCACACCAGAGCAATACAACCCATGGAATAACTCAACAAATAAGTCGCAAGCTCCTGAGGATGGATGCATTAACATCCGAAACATGTTGAGCATTAAATAATGAAATAAATAAGCAAGTGACATCAAGTTGGTCTCTCTTTATTCAACTATGAAGATGATGCACGGTCCAATAAACATAAGATTAGAATAACAATTTAAAAACCTTAATTTCCCTTGGAAGTCTTGAAAAAATTTACATTCTTTCAGTTTCTGTTTACACAACTTAAACCTATAAGACTGTTAAATTTTAATTCCTTCTGCTACCGAGGTAAGTGCTGATAATGTTAATTGTGTTTTAGTGCTCGACTTGTTTGTTGCGAATCCGATGAAAATTTATATTTTTGGGCGCTCTTTACCATTGAAGAACGAATGTAATATGTTGAGACCCCGACTGTCCGTGTATCTGTGATTCTGTATCAGCGAATGAATCGTTTGTCGGATTTTTGTAAAAAATGGATGCAAGAGTTATTTACGAAAAGCTGTCAACAAGCTTGAGTTTTGTGGTAATCGACCCATTTTCGGTCATACTTTAAGGGAATAAATTGATTTCTGCCCGTGCTTTCCATTTGTCTTGACCGATCTGAGTGAAATTCGGAACTGAAGATCTCCACATTATGCCGTTGAGCATTTGGGCGTTTCGTGAAAATCGACGTACGGAAGATGTACTTTACTTATGGGCGTAAATGAAATATTACCTACATATTCTACATTTTTCCCATAAGTTGTCTGTTCAACGAGAGGATCTTAAATGTCACGACTCGTTCCTAATCTTAACACCATTTCTGTGGTGATAAAACTGCGGTTTTGATTAGCCCATGTGTTGGGCTACTTCCATTTCATATCAGCTTTTTAGTAGTGATAAGAGAGTGTACTTGTGATATTAAAAGTAACAAGCTTTTAGGCTCGTTCCATTTGTAAAATACTTGTAATTCTGAATGGTCAACAATGACTCTGCTCATTTGGTGTTAATGCAATGTGACGTTTGTCCCCAAACATTAAAAGTTAGTTGAAAAAATCTGCTTTCCGAATGAAATGCTACAGTTCAATTCCACAACAAACAGCTGATTGTCGTCCTGACCATGAACCGCAACACTTTGTAACGATAATCAACCAACTTCTTGAAACACGGTCCTGTTTGGGAAACCGTTAATCGCCCAAGAAATTGCCCGCTGTTATTGGAACCCAAAGATTCACTATTACGTTCACAAGACGCCACCATTCTTCTCCGTTCTGACCCAAATGATTTCAGTTTACATCCTCACACGTTGCATCTAAGATCCAGTTAAATTTTATGGACTATTGTTAGCACAGTGCTGTAATGTAAGCAAAGATGCACAAATCCCAAGCTCCAAGTCTGAAGGGCGTCTAAAACTTATACGTTGGCGCATAATATTTGTTGACCCTCACTGTAGAACTTGCTGTATGGCCCTCTTCGCGCCTGAAATTTCGAGGCGGCGCCTGAATTTTATGGAATACTTGTGAAACCCTGCATATAAGTACCCAGAGTTCCGAGATACTTCGAAACAAATGGGGGGGGGGGCTCATTCTGAAGACCGTAAGACAAGAAAGCAGTTCCCGTTATTTAGCGTCGCCAGGTGTGCGTAGAGCCTATGAAATTCACTAGCAGGACCAAACATGACGTACTGTTTCAAGTCTAGACCAGGGCGTACTGAATTACTATAATTTCCATGTCTTTCGCTAACCCTTCTTTCCAGTCTACCGTACGTAATCCTACCATGTTATTCCACTGTAACCTGTGCGTACACTTGTAGCAGCGAACTAATCAAACTCTGATGTCTGTGGGCCAAGTGCAAGCAAATATGCTGCAGCCGTGACACCTGTTGGATGGGAATGTCAACTAAAAACAATATTGCCAAATGTTTATCCCCTTACCTCTTAGCGATCATCGAGCTGTTTATGTAAAGGACAAGCCGGACACTGTACCATTACCTTGAGAAAAATAGAGAGAGAGAGAGAGTCTGCTATAATTTGATCGTCGGCTAGTTGTGGAGCATTTAAACCACGTCTGCAGGCGATTCCGTGAAATTGCGCTTTTGATTTACTGAATGGATGATTGTGGGTTACTTTTACATTAAATGGGACTATAAATTATTCTTTGAATACGATGGGTTAAGTCCAAGTGGATTTTGACAAATGAAGCAGTATTACGGTACCTGTAATGCAAAATGAAATCTTAAACAACTTCAGTGAGTAGTTATAATGTGATGGAAACCGAACTACTGAGGAAAGATTACTTTTCCGCCCATGTGCTGTACATACACTTATGATTCATGCAAATAACCAAATTGACGCACAGTTTTTCATGTATGTTTATTTCTATTCTCTACATGTTTCGGGCAGCCATGTGCCCATCATCAGGAGAATTATTTTATCCATGCGGCATCTGGTTTATGTCACTCTGTAGAACCGGGAACCCGCATACCAGACGGTCTTCTACAGAGTGACATAAACCAGATGCCGAAGGGATAAAATAATTCTCCTGATGATGGGCACATGGCTGCCCGAAACATGTAGAGAATAGAAATAAACATACATGAAAAATTGTTATTCAAGTTGGTTGTTTACAAGGATCACACCAGGATGCACGGTCAACAAAACATAAAAAAAAAACAAACACTTATCGTGCTTACGTGTATGCGCAAACAAAACTATTTATTTGTTTATGTAACATTGAGCAGCCAGAAGCAAAATATATAGCACTATACGTGTCAAGGATTTCACGTTTTCGAACAAGATTCGGACTCATAAAATTATTTTCTCCCGTAAACATTTTTTACTGTGATCCTTTTAACTCAAGTATTTGGCTATTTGGCAACTGTGCAGCATTTCTATGCGGGAGATTTCAAGAACTGCATCACTGCTGTGGGGAGACTACCAGCCGTAGTTTTTTTTTTCGCTGAATAACACGAATTGAATTGTTTGGTGCCATTTATTCTTAAGAACCGAGTGTTCGTCAAGCCACTCGACTGTCCTCCTGTACCCATGGTGGGGTCTTTTTGTCGATTCGATTAATATTTACCGAGGTCAATAAGGAAAACTTATTATGACTCTTGAACTGAAGTTGCGAATGTGATCAGCATGGACCTTATTTTTGCCTGACTTTGTGCCGTAAGTACATATCATATAAAATTTTAACCGAATTGTTGACTTTAACCTTTTGACGCCTAATGTCAACTATAGTGGTCGTACCGCACCGCTAATCCCTAAAGTTGCATTTTATATATTTATTCAACAAATATAGGTACTGAATATTTTAAATATGGTATATACTCTCCGTTTTTTTTTCTCTTCAAAATGCAGTTTGTTTCATAATTCTAACGTATTTGGTTCCTGTATTATTCACATTTTATATA
>Ga0131853_10011030_pt1 | contig 16524 bp, 10 predicted proteins | sample TergutLab28metaG_FD_92764 | JGI IMG/M metagenome (GOLD analysis project Ga0131853, IMG submission 92764) | Labiotermes labralis P1 segment gut microbial communities from Petit-Saut dam, French Guiana - Lab288 P1 (version 2) (version 2) | ecosystem: Host-associated > Arthropoda: Insects >...
CCGAAATTGTATTTGTATATAGTTGATACTTGTCTATACCTATTGATGACAATTGTTTATATTTACATCTGATGACAATTTCCACATCTGTATGATCTATGGAATATGAATAAATGAATGAAATGAATGAATGAAAACATTTTGAAACTGACATACATACACACATACGTGTTACTCTTCGATACATGGAGATGTAATCTGCTCGTAAGTAATCCGTGATAAATACTACCGTTAATCACTGATAATTCAGGAACGTGATTGTAGTAACAGTTCGTCGATGGTGCCAATGAATGTGAAGGAGTGTTGTTAACGAATGCGGATTGTTGGTGACAGCAGTAGACAGCGTAATATATTTGCACCACCTTTCGTATTTTATATTAGTACATGACATAAAAATGATCTATTTTATGGGATGGTACATTGAGAATTTGAAGACAACACTACTGTGCTAATGATGAATCTTTGTGTCAAGTGGGTAATAGAGTGGACATTGTTTATGAAGAGAAGAAACCGAATTCGTAATCTTAAGGAAGCAGTCTTGTAAAGGAATACAACAGTATGAAGAGGAAGTATTTCATAATATCTGTAATTTTGTATTCCATTTCCATTGAAAGGAAAATCAGTGTGTGTCGTTTGATGAAATTATTGATGACTGTATGTATGTAACTTTATCATGGATGGAAGTACATTAATCCGGAAGCTACCTCCGGGAGTTGTGTCTGATTTGATTCGTATGCTAGAGACTCGAGATGCGTGGAAGCTGCTGATGGCCACAGTTCCCCGTGAAGAACACGAATCTGATGATTGCTATGTGCCAAAATACAAGATGGAACACATAAAGTAATTATCCGTAGGTCACGTAGTTTCATTATCTGGAAATCTGTACAGCGTAATTAAGCACTTGTGTTATAAGAATAATGTAGGAATGAAATCTGCCCTCAAACATTGAATAAAAGTGTGTTATTCTTACTCCATTTTCTGTATGTACGTAAATACATACATACATACATACATACTGCTTACATACGCGTGCATATGTGCGTACATGCATTGCATGGATCAAAAAATTTGCCAGAATGACAGTAGGAGGTGGAGTAATTCAAAACTCTGATGTGGCGCAGCAACCTGTGGTGAATAAGGCGTGTGTCTTTGCTTTTTCCATGCAAAAGAATGTTATGTAATGCAGTATTTAATGTGTACTGTGGAAAATCACACGTCATTTGTTTGTGGTATATTCTTAGTTGTTTATGACTTCGTGTTTCATTTAAATGTCACATGGATATGTTTTTGCTGTATATGGAGCCCACTGAAAGAAGACCCAAGGCTCAACCCTCCATATTTCTGTCAAATTGTTACACTTCCCCCTGTAACATACTTCTCTACTTTTAACTGTTGTCTTATAGCCCCTCTTTCCATAAGCATGTCACTGTGTGATAATATTTGTAAGCGCTTACAAGTGCTTTCAACTGGTTTATATAGTTCGGATGAAGATGGAAGGAAATAGGCCTTAAAGGGGAAGCCTTGTGTGTTAGCATTTAGACCATCATAGGATTTTTTACTATGACATCAGAGTAGGGAAGATAGCAAGGGTCAGGTTTGTGTTATGTTATATTTGTTGTGCTTGAAGTTGGGGTAAATGAAAGTGAACATATTTGTGGTTGCATGCATAATAGAGCTTCAACCAAGCCATTCCAATCCATGTAGCCCTGATTGTTAACTGTAGCTATATTTTGCTTAGTTACTGGACCGTAACAAATGGTAACATGCTCTTAACCAGGTGATGTAACATACTGATTTTTAGCATGATTGTAAAAAGTTGAAACTGTTAACCTGTCAACAGTACCGTGTCTCTGATTGTAACAAGTTTAAAACATTACTGGGCTCATTAGTGTTTGTGTGCTTTGTAAGCAACATGTTTTGCTAATTCAAGGCACAGGCATGCAGATTAGTAACACTGTTGTTTGCATGTTGCAGTGTGATACCCTAATCATTGAACTTTCTCAAAGTACATGACATAGCTTGCCCACATGTGGTGGGTACAGGAGACAGTATCTTAGATATAGCACATAGCTGCAAATATGTGTCATCAGCATTTGTATACAGCCAATAAGGAGTGGTCCTCTAGCTGTTGGGGTTGTTCAGAGGGGAAACAGTGCCTCATGATAGAATTCAGCTTGTTTTGAAATGTTAAATGCAGGCCATTGGACATTGATTCTTTGGAGCAGTCTGTAAAGTGATAAATTTAATGTTGGATTTGGAACAAAGTATGTCAGAAGTGTCTGTAAGGTGAGGCTCATTGCAGTGGATTACATTAGCTTTTGAGAACAGTCCTTCTGGCTGTAGTCAGAGCTTAGGAGAAAGTTTAGATGTGAGAAAGATGTAAAGAAAAAATGGAGAAAGTTATACAGTGATTCATACTTCTCACCATATGCCACTGAAGTAAAAGTAAAGCTGTCCCTTTCTGTGCCATGGAGGCATATAGGTGGACTAGAGGAATAGCTCCACTCATTCTTAACCTCAACACTAGGTGCAGATGAGGTTAACTTAATGCCCCATTCTCTTTGTGGCAAGGATAAAGCCAGTCTGGGCATCTTGGAGAACAAGAAAATGTCTTGTTCCTGTTCAGATTTGAACCCTGGATTGTCCAGCTCATAGCATAGTCACTACATTCACTACACTGCCTACGTGTCACCAATCCCACAGAAGTTTAGCACTTACCATATTTTTATTAACTTTTTTTCAGGTTAATAGAGCAAGCTGGAGTTACGCAGAGACGAGCTTGTGCTGGCATCTTCCTGGATGAGTGGGGCACAAGTGGGAGGAAACAGCCCGATCTTGCATTCCTGCTTCAACAGTTGGGCAAAGCTGAGTTGTTTAGAGCAGCCGATTATGTTGCCGATATAATAAAAGGTGTGACCAAGTAGTCATTGTGAAATTGTCACTGTCATTGTTGTACACCCAAAACCACTGACTGTTAGGTGACAGGTTGAACCAGTCATTCTTCATGTTAATTTGATCAGGTCATTCTTATGGTATTGCCTTCTTGAGTTCTCCGATTCCTCGGTAGTTTGATGAATTTCACCGGGATCTGTGGGTGTCACATGTTCTGGTTCAGGTTTCATCAGCCTTGCTATGTACTAACCACCTGATGCATTTTTGGATGTCAGTTGTGTTAAATCTGTCTCAAGCAAAAAAAAACCTTTATCTTTATCCATAATTATTTGCACTGTTGTGAATGAGAGTGAATAATGGCTAGCACCTTCTTTTCACATGTCATGTCTATGTATTTCTGTTAGTCATTTTACTGGTCTATTTAATGCGTTTAATTTATATTAATCTTTGTATTCATAAGCTCTAATGGGTATCTAGTCACAATTCTTTAAAAAAAAAAGCCTTGTTTCTTTGTCTGTGTCCTTTGGTGCTGGTAGATGTTATAATGTTTGGATGACTGTTGTACTGTAACATTTTATCTTTGTAACTGGAATCAGATGTGTGGTAGTCATATTTTCTTGTAAAGGCTGACTTGCATAATATTGTACAGAAATGTGTGGTTATTTGGTGGCCAAACCACTGGCTTGGTCTGTTCGCTGTGTGCTGTCACTTCATTGCTTCCTGGCAGTTATACACTTTGGCATCTTCAGTTCACATTGGTAAATCTTATTCCAAGTTGACACTTTTTTTGAGACAAGACCGTCTTTTATTTAAATGGTTGCTTGAAAGCTTAATGCACCAGGTACTTGCGTGCAGGAAATTTATGTCTTATCTCCAGTGTTTCTGTACATACTGTAAATTATTTTTTTTTTTTGGTGTTATAAGGTGTGGCATCCTGTTATGGAATACATTATAAAAGAAATACGACCCATCAATGCATAAATCTTATTGTAGCAATTGTGATGGCAGCTACATGTTATGGCTATGTAAAGTAGCTATCATTAGCTGTAATTATGAGATGTAAAAGGAGAATTATATACCCTTAGCCTTACATATATTATAAAAAGTTAATGGATGAGCTCTTAGCCTTACATAAGGTATATATGATTGTTATATAATATATAATATATATACCTTATGTAAGGCTACAGGTTTATAGTTTTCCTTTCGACATTTCTGATGAATACAGGCTGATGATGGCTACTTTATATAGCACAACCATGTAGCTGCCATCACAGGCACTACAATACAAATAGTGCATTGATGGGTCTTGTTTCTTTCATTATGTTTGTTTGGTGTGCCATTGATGTTGGGAGGATCCTTATGTTTTACAGTACCGCCTCTCAAACGTCCTGCTACTGGCCCAGCTGCGCCAGTTGACATATCGGAAGAGAACATTGAGAAGTTTCTAGCGAAGCTGCCACCAAAAACTTCCAAACCTGTTGATCAGTATAACACATTTGAAATCAACAGGGCATTTGATGAGATGACCATACCTGACGACAGTCTGCCTTCACTTGATGGACTGCATGTACAGCCTGTAGGTGGAGCGGCACAGGAGTCTGCAGCTTGTACTGCTGATACAAGAGGAGAATATGATGGACTGGGGGAACAGAACACTTTGCCTGTGGATCAGTTAGAAAGATTGTCGCGGTAAGAGACGCACTTACTGTTAGCGGAGTACGGCTGCGTTTGTTACTATTTGATAAATGAATAAATATTCCTTCACCTGATGTTTATTTTGTTTGATCAGTATTTGTTCACTTGGAACAAAATGTGAACACAGCTTCACTAATGTACCCAGTTTAGTAATGTGACATGTCAGGCTGATTTAGGAAGCCAGTTGACTACATTTTGGCATGATATCATGTGTTGGAATATTGACTGTGGCTTTTGAAACAAAATGGCTTTCATTGTGGTCTGCATCGTTGTGGACTTGACATTTTTCAAATAACCTAACTTGTATATTTCAAGTAATTACAGAGTACATTAGATTGTTAGTATTCAAGTTTTATGTTTTGATTAATGCCATGAAATCATTTAAGATTATGGTTGTTTGGAATGTGACATCATGTGGTCTGGTCTGGGAGGTGGTTACCAACATACTGTTGCTGACTACAGGGTGCTCCATATTGTACAGCTGCGTTTGTGTTGCTTTTTCCGTTACATTAGCATACACTAAAGCTGGATACAGTAGGTTCTTCCAAAAATGTTAGGGCCCTTCTGTGAAAGTACATGACATAACAGCTGAGCTTCAGCAGTTCTTTGCATTCCTGCTGTAAGTTGTATGTTACAGTGAAAGACTCACTGACAGTGTAGCTTGTAGCAAAGAACTGACGTTTGAAATAATTAGCTATAATTAACTCATAACAAAACGGTAACTAACCTGAATGTAAGGGTCCTTTTGCATGCTGCAGTCTTGATGTTTTTATCATTACATGTACTGGATGCATTAAAAATATCATGTAATTTGGCAGCCATAAGCATTGGCAAGTGTCATGTATGTGACAGTCCTTGTTTGCAGCCTGCTTCTGTAATGGGCTCCCGTATACTTGAAACGTAGAGTAAGGATCGTATTCAGGTATATATTATGATTAAATTGACATGTACACCATTTTATATTGGTTCTGTTACATGAACATCTGTTCTTTAAGGTGTTTGTATGTAAGTGATTACAAATGGTTTGTTAATACTGGGGAAATAATGTGTTACATACTTATACATTAGATATAAATTCCAAGTGTTTTGCATGTAGAACATTGTGTTTATATGCTTTGAAAATGAACAGTATGAGCAGCATGATTCGGACCTTTATGTAGAACTTTGAAGTCTGTGAATTTGGTTCAGTTTTAAATGATATTACTTTTTAATCTAAATCAATGATACTCTGTTTTCTTGCATAGATACATTGTGTTCATTTAACAGTCCAAGCATGTCTGCTAAATATGCCAGTTCAGGAAGCATCTCATCCTCACTGAGTGAAAACTTCAATTTCACCTTGTTATTTTGCTGGAAAGAGTGTAATATTTAAAGAGCACATGGATTGCAGCTTTATTAATTATGTTCCCCAGCACTGATGAAATGGTTGAATGAGGAATGTGTGTGGTGATCCTGTTTACTGAATACCGGACAGTCAAAATGATTCTGTATTTTGTTTAATATGAGTCAGTTTGGTGTAGTTTTGAGTGAAGGTTTACTATAGTTATTGCAAAATCATTGCTCAACCTGAGTACACAATTACAAAGATATTTTTTGATATGTTATATAGACCGTTTCTTTGGGTCCAACGAACCTCTCATCAAAACTCGAAGTACGATAGCCCCCTGTTCCAGCTGTGTATTTACATGCAGATTTTAATTCAGCCCAATAAGTCTGTTGGGAGGGAAGGGAAGAGCAGCTCATTAAAGAGTTTGTATCTGTGTGAAGCTGTGCAAAACATATGAAGCATGTGAGATTTGAGGTTCTTATGATGATGATGGTTCAAGTTTAATTGCTTGCATGATGGCATACCGATCTGAAGGTTAGGTCACTCTCACAGAGTAATGCCTCTGTGGTTTTTGAGATGTTATTATATAGTGGAAAAACAGTGTTATTTTATAGGAATATCTTTTTTGAAAACTGCCAGCAAGAGCACAGGAGTCTGTAAGAAATTTCCAGAGGTCCTACTCAATTAAGGCTTGTGAATGTTTGTTATAGGAATGTCTCTGTTCGTGTGGATACTTTGTTACCTCATGTGCAATACGCAGAGCTGGAATGTTTTACTGACTGTTTTAACGAGCTGTCGGTAGGCAGTAGTGGAGGACGGAAACTTGGTGCAGGGGCATTTGGTTCTGTAAGTGTTCTGTATTGGTTAGAGGTGTGTGTGTGTGCGAGTGTGTGTGTGTGTGTGTGTATGTTTATGTGTAAATATATATGTTTAAATAATGGGTGAATGTGGTTGCAGGCCACATAACACAACCTGGTGGGCAGCTGGTTGAAAACCTATGTCAAAGAACATGATTTACAGCAAAGAGCATATGAAGTAGATAAATTCCAAAATATTGTGATACACTTGATGGAATGTTTTAGTTGTAACAAGGAACTGGCCTAAATAGGACAGAGTGCCTGCACCTTTAAAACCAGGCATGGCTGTACTGGTGACGTTTCGGGTAGTCCAGCAAAGTCTGGATATACACAGCATGTCAAGTAGTGAAAGGTTGCTTAAGATTTCAGTACGGCAATTTCGTATGTTTGTTAACTTATTTCATTTGTTACAGTAGTGGAGTGTGTTTCAGAATGGCATTACCTTATGATCCTGAAATACAGAGTTCTGGCACTTCATTGATGTGTACTCTAAATATACGTGTTTTTTGTTGTTGTAGGTGTATCTAGGGATTCTTCCTTCACAAAAACTTGTGGCTGTCAAACGACTGAATAGAGATGCTGTCAATGTCGAAAAGCAGTTCCGCAATGAGATAGAGGCCCTGTCAAGGTACAGATGATTTATTACAGTGAACTTATAGTTGAGTTATTAGTCCAGATTTATGTTCTTTAGTTGTAATGTCTTTATGAACCTGAATATCATTAGTGTACCTGTGAAGAGCAGAGTGTGGTCTTTTCCACTGTACCTTATTAATATGAGGAATGTTGAATTTACAAGTAGTGGATGGGTTTGTCATATTACCCAAATATGTGATTATAGTTTTTTCATAATTTAGGATCTGAAGAATGGGGGAGGGTTTGCCTTATAATTGTACTCATAGTGAATATGTTCTGTACAGGTATTGTCCTGAAAGTTTGAGATTTTGGAGGAGGTTCTCATATATTTGAGTGAATATGTTACAAAGGATGGAGCAGTTGAAAGCTTGAAAGACGGAAATACAGAAAGAGGAAAATACTTCCCTCTACAGGCCTGGACAGGACTATAGGGCTGCAGGAGGTTGATGCTCCCAGAATTTCCAGACAATCAGCACATGAAGGTGGCAAGATTGTCAGCCTTAGGGACCTTTGTGTCCAGGAGGTATCCCTGGTACCAGAAATGGTACCAGGCTGAGTCGACCCCAGGCCCGTAGTGCAGAAGGATTAAGTCAATAAAAAATCCCAGTGACCCTCTTGGGAATCGAACCCATTACCTTCCACCTGGTATCACAGTGCCTCAACCAACTGTTTGACCACTTAACCCAAAATATGGAAGTAACCAGCATATTTAATTGGAAAAGTTGTGTCAGTTTTGAACATCTGTTATGTTTTCTCAGTCTGTGTAGATGCTGCAATTCAACTGTCATGAAGGATTCAGTCATTTTCACTGAAACACTGAAAGAAATTTGAGCTGTAGCCTCCATCATGTTTGTCAGTTGGTTTCCATATAATAACTTGATAACAGATGAATGGATTATTGCAAAATTTGGTATTGGAGGGACCTACACTGTGTTCGTCAGTGCACTTTGTATACCCCTTTGTCTGCTCTCCAGTTGTGCTTCAATCTGCAGTGACTGAAGGCCTTATCAGTTACCTTTACAGTCGTTCAGACCTCAGAGTATAGCAACTAAGCTACCGGTTGGATGACTAGATAATCAGGGCTTAGTTCCTAGCAGGGACAGAGATTTTGCTCTTCTCCACAGTGTTTAGACTGACTCTGTGGCCCACCCAGCCTACTGTCCACTAAGTACTGTGGGCACATTTCTTGGAGGTAGCGCAGTCATGGTATGATATTGTCCAAGAAAGACAGAAGCCATACCAGCACAAGCAGTCTCACTATGCCAGCACTGCACACCTCTCCACCATATCGTTAGGTGTCTAATTTTCTGTCTGTGCTATTCATGAACATGTGCTAATGCATGTTCTGTAGATAGTAATAGTGCCTCTCTCTTATCACCAGGTTCAGGCACAACAACCTACTGGGCCTGATTGGTTACTCATGTGACAGTTCTACGTACTGTCTTGTATATGAATATATGAGTAATGGCTCATTGCAGGACAGACTTGCATGCAAGGTAAGCCCCATATGATACAACAAATGAATTGTCACTTGGTTTCGTTGTTCTGTTTGAACAGTCCTTTATATTACTGTGCACTGACTGATATCACAGAAACTTGTACTTGCATAGCTAATAAATAAATTCCAAATTTTTTGTGAAACGTGAAGTTCCAGTACTGTATTGACGGCCTTGCTGTTGAACACCTTACCCTATCTGTCTGAATCCATCCAAACCCTTATTTACTATTTGTTTAAGATTTATTTAAATACTGTCTTCTTGTTTCTGCCTAGGTCTTGCACTGGGTATATCCCTTTTTTAACCTCCTACTCATGTGCTCTTGCCCTGCTCAGCCCACACCCAGTAATTTTATCACCCCCATTACACTGTTGTTTTCGTTGTACAATTACTCTGCTTCCTTATTGTTCTGCAGCTGCAGCTAGTGAATTGTGTTATATATGAATGCTTAAAGTGTGTATACTGAGAATTTAAATTACTTTACTCTTCAGTGCAGAGTTTGCCTGTATTAACGTAAAAAAAAGTCTCCTCATTTTGCTCACATGGTGTGTGTTTGTGTGCATGGGTTTTGTATGTTGTGAAGAATAATAGTTATTTCATCAAACAACCTTGAGTGCTTGGTCTTTGTAATAGGGGTGTGGTATGTTTTTGTGAAGTATGAAATAATTTTTAAGTGCTAGGATAAAGACCAATTTGCAATCTGCCAAACACAACAAGTATTCTTTGTAGGTACCAACTGCTACATGTTGCAGCTAATCAGATAGCCGTTATCAGGCTGAACACAGCCGTTATCAGGCTGAACACATAGAGAAGACAGAAAGCGAAATTTGCAGCTGAAACATGTACCTGTAAAGAATATGTGTTTTGTTAGATGGATTGTAAGTTGGTTTTATCTTAGTGTCTGAAACACAATGGGGATCAATCACTGTCACATAATTTTTAAATGGTGTTTAGATGAATTTCAGTCTTACAAAGCTAGATTCCATTCCAGTTTGCCACATTTGAACTACTCACTAGATGTGATAGTGGAGATTCAGTAAAGGCTTCTGTTTCATTTGTTTGCACCCAGGATGAAGAATCTGTCCTGCATTGGCAGATTCGTCTGAATATTGCTCAAGGCACAGCAAATGGCATACTGTACCTTCACACAGCATTTGAGAAACCGCTCATCCACAGGGACGTTAAGAGTGCCAACGTACTGCTGGACCAGCAGCTAGTGCCTAAGGTTTGCTGACACAGTATCATTGTTTGCCTGAGTGTTGTGGAGGGTACCCCTGAATTTAAGACAGCCCACCAGTGAACATGTCTGCAATGCTTGTGGTCCTGTCGTATTGATTTCATACATGTCTTAAAAATTGAGACATACTGTTACTCATCTGTCAGACTGTGTGTTGTTGCATCTCAGATTGTACTGTTTTAATATTCACCACTGTTACAGCTTCAGATCTCATTTGATTACATACATTTGGTACCAGCAAACACATGACAGGTAACATATACAGTGGAATTTGTTTCAAAACAACACTGCTTAAGACATTTTCCATTAACTTTAGCATACAGCATTCTAAATGTCACTTTGCTGCTGCAGCCAGAGCACTTTTAAATGTAAATGCTAACAGTGGGACAGTGTTTTGCCTTAGGGATGGAAAGTACTGGACCACATCCTGTTTGTCCCTTAAAGGTTTATACATTTCCTTGTAAAGGATTTGTTACTTAAAAAAAAACGGTGAATGTAAAAGACACAACAAACTTTTCATTCCTTTAGTACATTTTGTGCATCACGATCTGTGTATCCTTGTGGTTTTCAAGTTCTCATTCGTATGCTTGTTTGAAACTTAAAATGACACAGTGATGCTGTCAGGTCTTGTAAATTGATCTCAAAGCCTGTGTCCATGCATGTGCATGCCATTTCATTCCACTAACTAGTTAACACACTCACTCACTCACTCACTGCACAGAGCACAGTCAGTTTTGAGAAGCTTATGGTTTCTCAGCTAGTCAGGAGTTCCTTGCATTATATGGAACCTGGAGGTTCGTTAACATGCTCACCAGACATTACCACTTGTCCCTGTCCTGAGCAAGATCAGTCCAGTCCATGCCTTCACCATCCCATTTCTTGAAGACTTCCAATTCAATATCCAGTACCATTTTGCCACTTGACACAGTGTATAGAATTCTAAATACTTAAGAAGTTAAAAGCATCCCTCTGTGTTTATGTGTGCGCATGTGTGTGTGCGGCGCGTGCGCATGGGGGAGTGGAGGTACAGTTGCTCACGTTCTTAGTCTCATCATTGCATAAAGTCAGCTTCACACCTTGGGTGCTTTGTTTGCTGGGGAAGGAGCTGAACGGATAGGAGGCTGGGTGGTCTCTTGGCCATCTGGGCACTTTGAAGTAGAAAAATGTCTTGTCAAATAACCACAAAATCAGTAAATCGTAACAGATTGTAGTGTATGAAGAAACATAACACACACATGGAAACTGATTGCTATATGCAAAGAATATTTCACTCAAATGGATTGTAGTTTATGAAGAAAGATACACTAAAACCTCATCATACAATAAGCAATGACAGGGTTGAGCCAAAGACTGGCATTTCAGGTAATTTGTATCTCTTTCCGACATCATTTGTAGGCCATGCTTTTATTCACAGTGAAACCTGAAAGTCCTAAAGTGAAGAAAGGTACTTTTCAGTGAAACATACTGAAATTTTGTATGCAATTTCATTTAAAAATGATTAAGTAAGTGTAGCAGTGACACTGTGTATAACTTTTTTCAGCTGGGTGACTTCGGATTGGTACATCTGGGACAGCACAGTAACACTGTGACAATGCCAACAACGACCGTGCTGGGTACATCTGCATACATGGCACCAGAAGCTTTTAGGGGAGATGTCTCTGTCAAACTTGATACTTTCAGCTTTGGAGTTGTAAGTTTGCCGTGACTTGCAAATATATTGCTAAATAACTGTTTTGGTTTATTTTTGTGTGCTTGTCTTTGATGACGGTAGATCATTGCTTGTGATGTAATCATGCAGGATAAAATAAAGTGACATCACATCCATAGTAAATGAAAGTTATGAAAGAATTTCAAGTTGTGCATTCCATGATGTTGTGATAGCCATCTTGATGGAGATTCACATCCTCTGGGGTGTGAACTATTCTTGGACTGATATAACCAGATGTTGGCAGCAGCACACTCTGATATGCCAGTAACTATTGCCATTCGACATGGTGTAATGTGTCAGGGCTTGAACCTTTCAGTTCCAGTTATTTTCTGACTGCTGTGATGCAGCAGTAACTGAAGTATGAAGGCATTCTGCAGTTTTCACCCTATGACATGATATTAATCACTTCCACCTACATTGCTTTGTCTTGATGTGTGCTGGTTTAACTCCTTCTTATCCCTACTTTCATCTTCAGTCTTTCCAGCAATTCTGTGGACTGCTGGACCCTGATGGTAGAAACACTGCAATCCTTCAGAATGTCGTAAAGTGTGTATGCAGTGACACAGTGTCACACCTCAGAAGACATGAATATTCTTATCTGTATTCACCTCAGACACAACATGTACACACACTGATAACAGGAGGAGTGTAGAGCGCCTGCAGTCTGTTGTCCTGTACAGCAACAGTTAGGAGAAATATCGAAGAATGTGGAGAGCAAAGATACAAAATTCAATGTGTAGTTTATAATGTGGCAGTAAATTTGCTAAGTTAGTGGTGTAAGGCTTGTGACATTGGACCTGCACAAGAGAATTACAACATTAGAAGCCTTTTGATAGATGAGGACTGTTGGTGCAGTTTGGTTTTGGGATCCAGCCTCCTTAGGACAGCTGTAGTTTTTTTGAAGTTCCTAATTACATCATCATTTTGGATTGCCTGGATTTTTGTAACAATGTTGGTTATACTATTTATTTCTGTGTGTGTTGCTTGTATGCACAGTGGTGGGTTATTCAAGAATTTAGAGAATTAGATTACTGAAATTAGTTCTGTGTTACAAGCCACTGACAAAACAAGGGTGTATAATTCTACAGACAGGTGAAAAGACTGATTGGTTGAGAGTTTATACTAGAAGCTGTACCAGCCAAAAAATCCAGCTAGTTCAAGATAGGTTTTTTTATTGTTTGTGTATTATCACCAAGAAAGAACTGCCTAGTTTTCATGTTGCATATAATCATTTAATTGATTCCACATCAAAATTTCGGGATGTATCCAAGAAAATATTCAGATTTCAAGTGAAACTGCAGTTTTTCTTTTGGTTCTGTCTGTGAATTGTGGATGACATGTTAAATATACACAGAATCAGAACATGAAAGTAATTGGTACCCTTACACATGTTTCATGTTGCTTTTAGGTACTGCTGGAAATTCTTACAGGATTACCACCATATAATGAGGAACGAGAGGGCCATGATCTGGTATGTATATTGTATAACTACGTCACAATTCAACTTGTACTATGCATGTGGAACTTTCTGATTATGTTGTACTGCATGATTTATCCAGGTGACTCATGTTGAAGCCATGTGTGAGGACACAAACTCCATTAATATATTGCTGGACAAGCGTGCTGGAGATTGGGGAATGTCGTGTGTTGCTGGACACCAGGAAGAGTACGATGTGACAGAAAGACTGTATTTGGTTGCATTGAAGTGTATTGAAGACAACAAGCGAAAACGTCCTACCATGACCACTGTTGTAGAAGAGCTGGATGAAATTATTGGATTTGTAACATAATGGATAGACTCCTTTACTTATACGTTATCTGTAATAGAATTATGTATGCAGTGCACCACCCATTTACAGACATTTGTGTTTTATGAAATTTCACCCCTATGGACCTTTTGTGTACATATTGTAACAGACAGGCCCTTTGGGTAAAAAATTAACATGTTTAATTTACACTACAGTTATGCAGATTAAATCACTAGTGAATACAGAACACTGCAACAATAAGAATTATTATTTACAAATAAGTTTGTTCTTATACAGTCAGTTCATCAGGCTCATAGCCCTGACACTACTTGAACCCAGTACCTCACTCATACTGCACTATCCCTTTCCACCCTTACTCTGTCATTGAACACTTGCGCAAGGCTTCGCCACTCCGCTACAAGCTCTGTCGCTTGTGAGCACAAGAATCCTCACTATCCGCTGGACACACCCTGTATTGTCGTGAGAAGACTCCCTCACTATCTGCTGACTGCTGTCTGTCTTGCCTTGAGATGGCTCCCTTGCCACCTGCTCACTGCCTCACCGTGGGATGGCTCCATCGCCATCTGCTGCTCACTCGCTGCGTCTCCGTGAGGGGACTCCCTCCTCACTATCCACTGACTGCTTACTGTCTCACTGTGAGATGGCTCCCTTGCCATCCACTCACTGCCTCACCATGCAATGGCTCCCTCGCCATCCACTGTCACGCCTTGAGAATATTCCCCTACTCCCAGCTTGCTCGCTGTCGCCATGGGACAAGTCCCCACAGGTCAGACTGCCCGTGGGTAAACTGTTCCGCTATCCGCTAGTTGCGTGCTGTATTGCTGTACTATTGGTCTGTCTCCATATGGAGACCCCCCCCTTGCAGTGGGGAGAACTCCATGGGTAGACTGTCTCGCCATGGGGACACTGGCTTGTGTAGTGTTGTCTCACTTCTCGAATGTTAGGCACTCTTCCAGACAATGCTATCCGTCTCTTTCTCTCGAATATATGAGAAGGTTCTGGTGGTTTAGTACATGAATTATCTTTCTCACACTGGAACTGTCACTTTAACTGGCATAGCAAAAGCTGTGACATCAGAGGCATTACAGGTTGCATACTGCTAGGTGCCACGGCTTCCTGCTACAATAATTTTGTAAACATGGTGCAAAACAGCAACAAAGTCAGGCAGAAGTAATTACTTGTTCAGGATTTCAAATTGCACATGTGTATGCTTCAGTGACATAGTGGGATGGCTCGTAGTGTGATTGGTGTTTGTGTCTTATTTTATGTAGCTTGTGCATTGTGTTACCCTTTCTTAAGATGTGCGTATATTTTTTACAGGTAAAATAGGGGGTTTTTATTAGAATTATGGACTGAAAGATATTTAATTAGGAATGCATCTCCATTTTTGAGCCAGGAGATCATGAAAAATTAGGGTTTGCCCTAGGAACTTCACAATATGGATGCATATTTAAGAACACATGCTCCCGTACCTTAAGGCCATGCTGTGCCTTATGTGTGGTAGAGTTAAATGTACAAAATGTTGTATATTTTTCCTGTTTAATTGTACACGTCTGATTTAAGATTTAGGCACATTGTATGAACTTACTTTTAAATATACATTTGTATTTACTGGATGCGTGTCTCATTTCCATTAACTGTCATTTCAGTTCTTTAGTATATACTGTAGGTAGTGCACTGTGCCCTGCTGGGCCTACACATCATCTGATTCAGTTGGTATGGGAGGCACTTTCTCCAGTGGGTAACGTGACTGGGGTGTGAAGCCGGCCACTTACCATCATGTAGTTATTGGTTAAGAATGAGTGGAGCTGTAACTTTGCTTCCCCATGTGCCCTCTTAGGCATTCACAGAGACAACTTATTGTTGTGGGTGCACCGTGTATCTCTGCGTGTGTCATATTTGTATATTCTTGAATGGTTTGTCACATGATGATGTTAGAAACTCAAAGACAGAAGATGTCAGGTTTTATGGCACAGGAGATTCACACTGTTGAGTTCTGGGTTGTGAGACCATCTAGTCTGATAGATGGATAGTGACCTTTTCAAGGTATATTCTGCCTGTGCCGTCAGGGTAGAAGATGTAGCTGTTTGGCCACACACAAACCCAACAGAAGTGAAGAGTTGGGATCCCTAAGCCACCTTTTGACTGTGTGTTGTCACCTCCTTGCCTGTCCATATCAGTCACCTTTGTTAACTGTCAGTGTCACCATAGGTAACATTTCAATCTACCCTACAATTTGAACACTGTGTTAGTTACCATTTTGGCCCCACTGCTGAAGTGTCCTTAACTATTCACCAGTCACAACTAAACTTACATTGTTTGTGGCGATTATACATGGATTGACAGATATGAATTTTCAGGAAAATCCCTCTAATGGAAGTCAACGTACAGTCCAGAAGGTACATTGCTCTTCAAGTAAAGTGCCCTTAATTACTGACTGATTGCCAGCAAAGTCATGCGAATTGGAGCGAATGTAAATGTAGGGGTAGATATGGATTTTTATGAAAATCCATCATATAAAGGCAGTTACACACTGCTCTTCAAGTAAACTGCCACACATGAATTTTCAGGAAAATCTCTCCAATGGAAGCCGAGATACGGTCAAGAAAGTACACTGCTCTTTAAGTACAGTGATCGTAACTATTACTGCTTGTAGGGAATGTGTGTGTGTGTGTGTGTGTGTGTGGAGTGCCAGATGTGCATTTACAAGAAGGTCACTCGAGTAGAATCCAAGATACAAATGTAGACTTTGAAACATTTTAAGTGTCCTTAGTTATTCCTAATTTTAACGAGGTAACGGGGGAATGGAGGAGATTGTATAACAAAGAGCTAAATGATTTGTACTCCTCACCCAATATTGTGCGGGTGATAAAATCGAGAAGAATGAGATGGGCTGGGCATGTGGCG
>Ga0131853_10011031_pt1 | contig 16523 bp, 8 predicted proteins | sample TergutLab28metaG_FD_92764 | JGI IMG/M metagenome (GOLD analysis project Ga0131853, IMG submission 92764) | Labiotermes labralis P1 segment gut microbial communities from Petit-Saut dam, French Guiana - Lab288 P1 (version 2) (version 2) | ecosystem: Host-associated > Arthropoda: Insects >...
GCTGAGTGGACCCCGTTCCAGACCCACTACTACTCAGAAAATCTGGTAGCGCCGGGGATCGAACCCGGGACCTCTGTATCTGTAGCCAGAAACTCTGACCACTAGACCACAGAGGCAGTCATATATGTCATAAGTGACCATAACTTCTGTGACAGTATCTCAAAATAGAATCAATAAAACGAACTGCCTAATAATACTGTGGAGAATGTGACGCCTTTTCCCACGTCACATGGCTGTGAAAGTGGATTTGCTAGCCTGCTGCTGCAGCACTCGTCTTTTTTTGTGATTAACAATTGGTTTTTAAACTGCTTGTACCCGTTTTATGTGGCAGATTTTTTAGAGCTTCAGCTCCAGAAATGCCATTGCAGCTTAACAACAGTGCCTGCAGCTGATTCCCCCATGCTGCAAAAAGTACTTTATGTCTGTCCACTGTTTGTTCCAAGACACTGCAAACAGCACTGCCAATGCACTTGTTCTTTAAGGCCGACTACATGCTAACGTGCCTCAAAACGTCCCGCTTGCTCCACAGACAGCACACATTCTACACCTGTGAAATGCACCACCCTCACTTTAACACACAGTCAGGTTATCCAAACATGACCTAGCTCTGGAAACATTTCGACCCTCCCACATCCTTCAAGCTCATACACTACTAAAGAGTGTGATCTCAGTGTCCATCATCATTTCCACAACAATTAATCATTTCTGACACTCATAACATTTTTATAACCTCATCATGTCCATGGTACATCTTCCTTTGGTATTTCACAAGCTTCTAAGAACTAAAATACTAACCACTCCTACAGAATCACCGGATTCATCACTTTCTCCTACAATGACACTGCTACATGTGATACTTACTTTAGGAACATTCTGTAGGATCATGTCCCCAATATAATCCATCAGCTCCTTGGCAGTTATAATTTCCATCACAGAAGGAAGAATGATTTTTCCTCTAAGCAACAAAATGTTTGAAATGGCAATCAAAGGACATGGACCATTTTCATTCTGTGTTACTATGGGTGTCTTCTTTTCATGCCACATTATCCACTTAAGATGGTAAATGCAATTATCTATGTCTTTTTCTTGAACAGGTTTCAGTTGAGATGTAGAATCAACTTCTTGAACAGGTTTCAATGGAGGTGGAGAATCGACTTCTTGAACAGGTTTCAATGGAGGTGTAGAATCAACTTCTTCAACAGGTTTCAATGGAGGTGTAGAATCGACTTCTTGAACAGGTTTCAATGGTGGTGTACAATCAATTTCTCTGCAAAAGTCTTCCTGATAATCTTCTTTTTCAGGTGAGGCTTTGAGAGAGATTTTATCTAACTGTCCTATTTCTGTTCTATCTACATTTCCTCTATCTTCCTCTTCTTCCTTCTCAAGTGGACCAGAATCTGAAGAAGATGCTACATAAGGCTCACCAACATCCTCAGTCATCTGTGGATTGTTGCTAGGCTCTGCCATTTTGTACCAAATCCTACAAACACAAATATAGCAGTTACATTATTTACTTTCAGAAATCAAAGACCACATTTACACAGTTTACCATACTTTTTCGGTGCAAATGTAAAAAGAAAGGAAGAACAGGCAAAGTTGTCCTTCTGCCTGCCATGAAGTTATTTAGGAAGAGCAGATGTTTAACTCCAGCCACTCCAAAACTCATCAATGAATGGAAATGAATGGTCAGGCTTACATCTCAGCTGCTATATTCCCTGGAAATGAGCCCATGGTACCCACTGAATACCAGGCCGCGTGGGTCCTGAGAACAAGTATGGGTATTTTGGAGAACAGAGAAGTGTCTCACCTCTGCCAGAAACTGAACACACATCATTCAGCTCACAGCCTAATCACTATATTGAATGAGCTACCCATCTTTAACTGTATGTGTAAACTCAATTAAGCCTGCCACTCACTGATTGGACTGTACATGGAAAATTAGATTAAGGTTATGATTATGATATGCACATATGTATCAACAGAAATGGTTATATGTCTGACTTAATCTGATACAGAAACACATCACATTTAAAGTTTATCAAAATAAAAGTGGTTTAACAACATGATATCAGCTGGCCATGCACAGTTGATTAGAACAGATACACCTTTGCTAATGATAAGATTATATTGAATTTGGAAATAATTTTCAATATTGCAGTATGTATGTACATGAGTGAGTCAGAAACTGATACCCCTTACTTACTATTAAATGCCACAGACAAGTCAAACAAGATAAAATTGCACAGAACTTCACTACAACATTGCTAAAGGCATAGTTATATCTTAATACTGTCCCCATTTCCTTCAACAGTCCACCTTCCAAAACAAGTGTGTATTCTTGTACAGTAAAAGTTTCTCTCCTTCCTCTGCAGTCATGGACATGAAGTGTTCTGCAGTGCCTCATCATCAGCATAACGATGTCCTCACAGTCTGCATTTCAAAGGACCAAACAGGATACGAGAAGGTGCAACAACAGGACTGCACAGCAGGCATTGTAACACAGTCCATCCAAATTTTTTGAGTGCCTCAGTGATCAACACACTTGTGTGTGGCCTGGTATGGTCACAGATGCACAACATTTCTGACATTCTATTTTCTGGAATGAACTCCATGATGGTGGTACCTATGTGCCATGGGAGACACCAAGCTGTGGTAACAAAGTCCACGCAAACCTTGCTTTACCTCAGCACTTCCACCGAATATGTATCCAACAATGCCCCTTTCAAGGGTCCACACATCACTTCATTTTCTTTCACTGAGGCTCCACCAACTGCCAGGACTATCAGCTCACCACTTTCTCTGGCCATCTGACACATGAATCAATGATACCTATATACTATGCACTACTTGACCCACACAACTGTTCTTCTATGACCCTTGACCCTGAAGATGAAGGCATTACAGTCCTTCAATATGCTGGGAACTACTCACCTAGTTACACAGTGTCACATCCCAATAGGATTTCCTCCTCAAAATGTTCCATATTAATTTCATATAATTATAATGTTAAATCAGACTCCTGTATCACTTCAGTTATGTTCACAGTTTGGTGAGATTATGTCTCACGGAACTGCTGCTTCTAACAGACCCAATGTCCATATGATAGATAAATCATTATACAGCACTGATGCAATCACGACCGACGACGAACGTCAATAAGAACCAGTCCCACTGCTACATAATTTCATAAAACAGTAGTTTCATTAATGTATGTATAAACTGTGTAAAATATCCATAACATGGCTTCACTCAGTAAATATCTACAAATTATGCAAACTTCACTTACCACTCCTGCCTTGTATTTACAGGTTAGGACGGAACACGGAATGCATTAACGTTCAAATCGCACACAGCCCAATTAGAAAAAGTCATCACTATATATTGTATTCCAGTAGCTGTATCAGTATTATTACGTCAATCTGAGTGATCTGTAAGGAAGGTACTTGTGTTTAAAAACATGTTTTGCACACTAAACACTTCGAAACCCTACCACTGATTGGAGTTCAACTAATATTACAGCTGACTTACAGCACAAATTAATAAAAGCTGCCATCAGTAACATTTTACATGTCTTTTCAAGTACTACTCATTACAAATTAGACAAAATCATCATAAATTTAAGACCAAACCCTGGCAAAACTGCAATCGAAATTAATAACTCCACTCGACCCAGTTTCCAACGAACTACAATCACATAAGTTAGTCCCTGACGATATGCAACTCAATGCAGTGGCTTGGAAACGTTGACATACATGCATATAGTGCTGCCATCTTCTAGTGGGAGGTGATTAAAACTACAATTTGCGGCGGTAGCTCGGGTGAAAAGGTAGTTTCATTCACTACAAGAGTAAATTCACTTCTACACAGGTAAAGTACGAGGAAAGTTGTTCCTGTGTACTCCAAGAAAGCATGAGGGGGGAGGGGGGAGTGGAGGTACAGCTTAGCAAACCGGACACTTCCCTCCCGTCAGGTAAAGTGCCCCTGGTATCCATTGCATAGGGGACACTACAAGTCCACAGTCATTTTTGATTCTTTGTAGAACAGATAAATCTTTCACCTTGCCTAATCACTCCACTGTTTATGCTATCCTGCTATCTCATTTCTCCAAATTTATTTTTAATTTCATTAACTGCATGTGGCTAATGACAGTCAAATACTTGTCCTCTGTGCTATAAAATTACGCCCAGTTGTAGTAGAAGAAAAGATAAAAGTGATACCGTCACAGGCCCGGTGTGGCCCAGAGGGTGGGTAGAGGTATAGCTCTACTCTTCCATGACCACGGCACTAGAAGGAGGTGAGTGGTCAGTAGCACGCCCCGGCCGCACTTTACCCCTGGGAAAGACCCGGTACCCATTGTACAGGAGGCTGGGTGGGTCCCAGGGCCGGTCTGGACGGGCGGAAAATCTCGTCCCCACCGGGACTCGATCCCGGACCGTCCAGCCCGTAGTCAGTCGCTATACCGACTGAGCTACAAGGTAACAAAAATGAATAGGTAAATGTTTTATGTAACCTATTCCAAAGACTGAGATAGCGTTCCCAGTTTCAAACTTATTAACAGACATAAAATCAAACATTTAATTGTTGTGTGTGTTGGGTAATATTTTATTAACAACACACTGTGTATTTATTATTGTGAGGGCTGCTAAATCAGACTGTCGAAAAAATTAACAAAAATAAGTTAACTTAATGAATGCCCTGGCATGTCATTTGAGTCTCATCAACACTGCAAATATTGTGTGCTATGTTAGCAGAGATATAACAATAATCTAAAATTTTAAATTCAATAATAACATATTTTGATGTTGTTATTAAAAGTATGCAATATTCATAATGACGTGTTTAATCTTAATGACAGTACTTTATCATCTTTACCGCTCTTACTGGCATGTAGTATGCCATACACCTCAAAATTATCTATCTGATCTATATGTTTTCTGATTTTGGGACCCATAAAACAGACCAAAGTTACAAAAAACCTACAAACAAGAGAATTATTTCTTCTGTTTGTTATAAGCAAAATAAATCGTGATTTCAAATTTGGAGGCTTAGCCACGTCATGTGTTGAAGTTTTTCCAGCACATCACAGATCACTAGAGTCATCATTACCTTCAGAATGTGTCAGTAGGAGGATGCTGCCTAACCTAGTTGTCTTATAACGACCGTAAGAGTTGGGATGAGAAGCATGGGGCTATCAATGGCAAGTGGCTTGCAGTGCTAGCAGGATGGGATGGATTTTGAGAAGTATTCATATGAATTGGAAAGAAATGTAATAGTCAGCGATGGCAACCGTAGACAACTGCTGGGATTTATATATTTTGTCAAATTTGATGCCATGTCAACACAAGAAGGGGCTGAATGCCACAAACAAAAAGCTGAAATCACACATTACATGCAGGCCACAAAAATGTAAGGAAAGGAAAATAAGTTATGCCTGAATAAGTCAATAACAAGAAGGAACTGCAGTCCATTTTCACGTCTTAATATGTAGGCCTCTGATGGAAAAAGGATACTGTGGAGAGATGCATAACATAACACAGTACATAAGGTATTTATTGACATAACAAATCTGTATTATAGACGAAGTATTGACAGTTCATACGCATACTGCTAAAATGTTTATGCTGTTGGGTCTATTAGCTTTAACAGAGAGGGAACAATCACTAGACAAATTTATCACTACTTACTGTGTGACTAAAGTTATAACAACACTGGATTTAGAGAAGAATTACTTACACTGATGCACATGGGAAATAAATAGAACATCACATTATGTTACAATGGGATTTCACTGACCAGAACACTATATACACTAGGCTAAGAATTATCAAAGTAGCATAAGACATGAATTCGAGATTTCAGATTCTCACAGCACTGTTCCTGGAGAGTCAGTTTTTCTGCAACAAGTAGCAGTGTCACTGGGTGAGTGGTTCTTGATGCTGAAGTCACACATGCCTTTAAAATGCCAGGATCCCCTAACCAAATGACACAGTGTCATATATCAGACAATCTGAATTTCTATGTTATATGAGCTTAGAAACAGCATGACAAGTCCATATTTATTGCTTAATCCATGCAAAGTAATAATCATAACTGTTTCTTTGTAAATGCTGACAGTGCAAATTCCTAGTTATAATTACTTTATTACTGCATTACTGATCATTCTGCAATACAAAAATCTTCTGTTACAACAAAATTTACTACAGTTTTCATTACCAGTGAAGAAAAGAGACAGATGACACTGGGATGTTAAACATGGGATGTGATTGTCTATGCCACTGGCTTATGAAGTTGAAGGGTTTGAAAATGTGTTGCTTACCATACACATACACACTGCAGGTACAATCATTCTGACATTGTGCATTAACAGAGGTTTCCTCATGTAACTTACACACCTACAACATGTTAGTATTTGCTATAATTGCACTCATCAGGCAGCTGTTACACACACACACACACACACACACACACATATACCAAGTTGGCTAAAGCAGTACTTGCTGTGAATTATTTGAGAGATTATCTCTTCAGACCTCAGCAAGGATACAAATTGTCACAACTGAAGCCTTTCATGCTTCTTCTCATTCCCTCTAAGTACCTTTACATTAGGCCAAAATCAATGCTAACCACATTCTTTCTGTTTCATTTCAATGACTGTCCAGTCATTTAATACTGAATTATAAACAGTTCTGTTCAGTAAACTACAAACACAAATATACATATGTATTAAATATTACACCAAACTAAGATCATTTGGTAGCAACAGAGACAGGTTATCTCACTGTAAACTCTACCTTCTTCTTGAACAATCAGCAAACATCCTAAAAGTTCTGTATATTTTGAGCTGGACTTTGAGTACTGGATGATACATCCAACATTTCAACAAAAAACAAGGAAATAATGACAATTTTGTGAGATTCTGCATTTTATCACATCAAATTTATGGATGTTTGTTTATGTCGTCTCAGTTACATTAAACATTTCACCCAAAGTTAATCTTAATTATCCCTTACATTTCAACTAATCCATGCTGCTATTCATTTATCACTTGATTTTATATTCTCCATTTTTCATTATTTACACCTGGGCACCAAAAAAATATTTATGGCCAGCCCAAATCAGAACTAGGATGATCACATGGCAGCAGTTATTAGCATTGTAAAAACAGCTGTGCAGCCCCTGCATGCTACCTATGAGATGTCAGATTGTTGGGCAGTCTGCCCAGCCTCCAAGCAGCCTGACAACCACACTGTTGTGGCCATTGCAAGACTTACCATGATCATTTTCCATGTAAAACTGTCAAACAATCTTAAATTTATTACAGTAATTATCATTCCATTTTTGGTACACAGTACAATATATTAAATTAAGTGCATTCATTATGAGAAATTTACTGTGCAGCACAGTCACTGTTGCACAGGCTGTAATGGAGTATAATACAAAACTTAAACCAATAAACATACTGAAAAATGCATTATTAGAAGACCACTGACATTTTACACTGTTTTTTAGCACAATCCACAAAACAATATAAGTCTTATAATTACTCTTCATAAATGTGTCTGCCATTCATTGTTAGTTCTAACCTTACTGCAAAGTGCAGAAATTATACTGTAACTTTCCATTTTCCAGATGAGAGACTTGTATTTGTACCCTTTCCGGATGTATTATATTGCATGAATTGTACTGTCGCAAGTAACAGTAATACAAAAACTTTTTTATTATAGCACATTAGAGTCACTTTTAACATGTCACCAAAATTATTAAATACAAAGGATAAACAGCAGATGTGACACCAATCACGTGGTTTTGACAAAATTAAACTTTCACAGTTTTGTTCTATATAACAGCAGCTTCACAGTCCAATTTCAATTAACAAGAATTGAAGTTCTTGCAGTTGTGTTGTTGATGATTCAGGTCTTCTTGAGTGTGGTGCTGTGTCATCAGGTACTTCACAATGTTTTGAAGCACTGTAATGCCTTTGTCTTCAGGTTCCAGCAGTCAAAGAGCACACAACATCAAATACTGGAAGACTCACATGTTGGAGATTCTGGCCTTGGATATGACATTGCATTGTTGGATAAGTTGCTCTCTTTATTTTAAAGGGACATGCCACCTATTGCTTCAAGGGATCAAGGTCCATGAAGAATGCATTCATGGGCCTGAATTCCCTAAAGATGAAAGTGATATACTCCTATATAGTGGGAAACCACTCCCCAAAGAAAAAAATCATCATATGCCAGGAGACTTGAAATTTCTTCTCCAAAGGGCTTACAGAAACAAAGAAAACTACCAGGATAAAGTCTCAGTCTCCTATAAAGTGCTATGAATGCCAATATTTCATTAAAGAACTTTTATCTTTCTGCTGTCATAAACACTAACTCTCAGAAAAGTGTGTGACAATGCTAAATTATTCCATCAGCATAGCAAAATTGAAAGGTACTTGGATCACAACTTCTTTACGGAAGGTACTGCCTGCAACACATTGAAATCCATCTACCTATTATGGCACTATCATATCCCAGGAGAACGCTATCCCTCAGTAACTCCACCGTTTTAATTCCTTGCTGCTTTAAATTTAAACTCTGTACACAAAGACTCTTCAAATTCCAGCTCAAAATGTTTCTGAGTCAGTAACTAAGACTTCGTTCAAAGACTTGCCACAACTGACAGCAGAGATTATATGCATACTGAAAAGAATATGATGGGCATTAGATTGTGATCTGCCTTCCTTGTCCTCTTGTATTCATTCAGAGGCCACTCAATGAGCAAACAAACAAATGCTAGCATTTCTGAACGCAATTTATGCTCATTTATCACAGTCCCTTTTGTTCTTTCTGCCTGTAGATGATCACATTGATATCAGTCATGGCACTCAACATACTGACCACATGGCAAGTGACATCAGTCAATGAAGTCAATACAATGACCATATGCTAGGTCACATCGTTCACCGTCATCAACACACAGATCATAAACACAGTTAACAATAGTTTGCACTCTTCAAGATTATTGTATTTAATTTTACAAAAATCCCATTAAAGTCAAACCATAGCTCAAAAGGTTAAATATTTCTAATTTGTTGTAAAAAAAAGTAGCATTTTTTCCTGTACATACTGTATTTTCCATCCCAATCATTCTATTGCTGTGTGTCAGTGAGCATGACTGATATATCAAAATGAAACAAAATGTTTTTGAGAGATTTTGCTGGATCTGATATTACATTTTTGGACTGTCTCTTTGATGTATTCACATTCTGGAAACAACATCTGCATGATCAAATACACAGATACTTTGAGGGGTCTGAGTAGAAATAATCTGACAAAAGATGGAGTCACAGTTACACAATTGTTAATGATAACTTGTAGAATACGGCATGTCTTAGGCTTGAATTTTTAAAGTGTTTAAATTTCTACACATCACTCTTATTTGTACTGCAACAAAATATAAATGCATCTTCTTCAAAGTAACTTAAAAATATGTATATCATTTGGCATAATTACAAAAGAAACAGTGAACATGAGAAGGAAACAACGAAATACAAGGAAGGTTCCTGGTGATTACTTGCAGGTGTGTCGGTCGATAAGCGTCTCACAATTCTTACACTTCACAGAGCAACACCACACAAACTTGCACTGGCACCTTTCCACAATTTTTATCACCTGAAATATATTGAAATATAAAAATCAGCATTCACAAATTTATGTCACGGATGAAGAAAGAATGTCAGCTATTTCTAATAAAAATACTTGCAAGATTGTTTGACTAGTTGATGAGGTGTCTGACTGTTCAGTTATCTGACTCCCTGGCACAATATCCCAGTATCCTTCAGTTCATAGACATAAGTAAACAAGAAGTTCTTATGCTTTTAAATATCAAACATAACTTAGGAACTGTGTTTCATTACCTTGCACTCTCTTAATCATTTAAATTTATTTCTTTTCAATTTAATCACCATTTTATTTCTACACATGACTTTTACTAATTTAACTGTGCGCAGTTCAGGAATTCTCTTACTGCAAGTAAAATCTCAGCTCACTTCACCGTGTGTAATACAGTGTGTGTTCATGGTATTGTGGATCCATTATTTCTAGAGGAGGATGTGAATTGTGAAACCTGTGGCACACTTTTGGAAGAGGACTTTATTCCATTTTTACAGTGAAGGGGCCACTATCTTAATTCAGTGTTGCTGACCAAAATGAAACATGGCCACACAGCCATGCATCCAAAATGGGGGCTGCCAGGCTGCAGCACCACCTCCTCCCTCCCCCCAAATAAAAATTTCTACAGCACAGATATTTTAGACACAATGATATCAAACTTTGTGATTTAGTCTTCTGATGGAATCAGCCACTAACAACAAGATAAGTAAGGATCAGCCTAGAACAGTCCATGAAGGCCCACCAGATGGGGAGTAGAGGTATATCTCTACTCTTTCCTTAACCTAGGCGCTAGATGTGGATGGGTGTTCAATGCAACGCCCTGACATCTTTACCCCGAAAGGAAGACCCAGTACCCACTGTCTAGGAGGCTAAGTGAGCCTCAGGTTTGTTCTGGAGAGTAGTAAAAAATTTCGGCCCCACCGGGATTCGATCCACGGACTGTCCAACCCGTAGTAAGCGGCTATACTAACTACGCTATCCTGGCCCACACATGATCTGACCTTGTGATTTACATTAGGTGACTCAATTCAATGAAAGCTTATTACATCAGTCATGCAATAAACTTTTAACATAATTTTGTAATTTTAGGTTGATGAAGTATGTGCTTCTATTGTCTTTAAAAATATGTAGAACTTGTGTGTATGCAAATGACATTGAAAGTAGTCTTCCTGAATATAACGACTGAGGGTGAAACATGAATGTTTTTGTCATTCATAACCTGTCTACTTTGTTGTTTGTTGTTATCAGCTGAGCTTGCCTTACACAGTCAAAAATATACTACGAAGTCTGAAATAGTTTTATCATACTGGGTACAATAAAATATTTGACAATATTTGCAAGCAACATAATAATTAGAAAATGCGAGTGTATCGTAAATGTAATAGAACAGAACGAGAAGGGGGGAGTTCTACATGACCCTTGCAATGTGTGACTAGTACTGACATATTACACAGTGATTATCACTGAAATATTGCACTGTGACTAGTACTGATATACTGCAGTATGATTAGAGCTAACATACAGTGTTTTCTCATCAAAAATGCACTTATGTATTCCTAAATTCTGAATCAAGTCAAATAGTGTATTTATTTTGGTTTCTATAGCAGTTAGCATGATGTATCTATTGAACATGCCACTGTATGTCAATATCTCTTACATGGTGTGAATGAGTATTATGGATATGGGGTTGTCTCTTTGCCCCAGATGGAAATGTGTTACCAAAATAAGTTATCAAGGAAAGTCACAATCCCAAGCACAAAGATTCATGAAAATCAGGACCCTAGTTCATACACAGTTTAGTTCAGTGGATATAAGCAAATCTGACTTGTGTGTAGTATCCTAACTGACAATATTTTCATAGCAGATTACAAATGCAGTTATTCCAGCAGAAATAAGTGGAATCTAACCTGTGTGTTGAATCCTAACTGACAATATTTTCATAGCAGATTACACAAGCAGTTATTCCAGCAGAAATAAATGGAATCTAACCTGTGTGTTGAATCCTAACTGACAATATTTTCATAGCAGATTACATATGCAGTTATTCCAGCAGAAATAAGTGGAATCTAACCTGTGTGTTGAATCCTAACTGACAGTATTTCATAGCAGATTACATACGCAGTTATTCCAGCAGATATAAGTGGAATCTAACCTGTGTGTTGAATCCTAACTGACAATATTATCATAGCAGATTACACAAGCAGTTATTCCAGCAGAAATAAGTGGAATCTAACCTGTGTGTTGAATTCTAACTGACAATATTTCTTTGCAGATTACATATGCAGTTATTCCAGCAGAAATAAGTGGAATCTAACCTGTGTGTTGAATCCTAACTGACAATATTTTCATAGCAGATTACACAAGCAGTTATTCCAGCAGAAATAAATGGAAACTAACCTGTGTGTTGAATCCTAACTGACAATATTTCATAGCAGATTACACAAGCAGTTATTCCAGCAGAAATAAGTTGAATCTAACCTGTGTGTTGAATCCTAACTGACAATATTTTCATAGCAGATTACATATGCAGTTATTCCAGCAGAAATAAGTTGAATCTAACCTGTGTGTTGAATCCCAACTGACAATATTTTCATAGCAGATTATATATGCAGTTATTCCAGCAGAAATAAGTTGAATCTAACCTGTGTGTTGAATCCCAACTGACAATATTTTCATAGCAGAAATAAGTGGAATCTAACCTGTGTGTTGAATCCCAAGTGACAATATTTTCATAGCAGATTATATATGCAGTTATTCCAGCAGAAATAAGTTGAATCTAACCTGTGTGTTGAATCCTAACTGACAATATTTTCATAGCAGATTACATATGCAGTTATTCCAGCAGAAATAAGTGGAATCTAACCTGTGTGTTGCATCCTAATTGACAATATTTTCATACCAGATTACATATGCAGTTATTCCAGCAGATATAAATGGAATCTAACCTGTGTGTTGTAACCCCGGCCACAGCAAAGCAAGTCGCAGCTGTCAGGCCCATTAGAAGTCTTGTTACAGACACGCCCTGACGTCCCTGGAATCCCCTTCTGAGGGTCATGCACACAGTAATTAGGTGACTTATGGATATGAACCAGGTCACCTTTTCCAACAGGCAGACGTCGTTTCATTTTGCTCTTGTTCTTACGACGAAGACGTTTGCGCACTTTTGGGGCTACCTGCTTGCAGGTGAGAAATATGAATGAATTTGGTCACGAAGCCTAAACAAAGGAAACAGTAAGTAGATTTATATTTATAAATAAATTCATAATTCTAATTCTGAAGAGTGGGACAGATTTGTATTGTGGCTTACCTGCACAGCTTGTCGATATTTATGTTTCAGTGTGTCACCAATTTCATTGAATGATGGCATGGTCCTCCAACAAGTCTTCACTTCACAGGAACCTGATACACCATGACATCGGCACTGCATTCGCATCAGTGAAGAGACTACCTGCAAGACATCACATATGGAAATCACGCCACGTCACTGCGGCAGCTGATGTCTAACACATGGATTTGTACTTAAAATTTCCAATAACATATTGAACAAGATTTGTTTCTTCCGATCTGTTATGCTGTGCCACTGGGTAAACAGCCGGGGACATCTCAAAGGGTCACAGTGCCTTCATCTTCAGAGTCAAGTAGTCCAACTGTTTGAACCTGAAGATGAAGGCACTATGAATTTTTTTAAATATCAGGAATTATTTATTGCGTACGACATCCCAGGAGACCTGACCCACACCTCTGCCAGACAATTAAATTAATGACATATGATATATTTGTTAACTGCAATTGGGTTGACACCCGGTGGCAATAGTACAGTACACATTTACACACAAACAAAACACAGAACAACACAATGAAACAGAATACCCAGAACAAAACATACATAACAATAAGTATATGTAAAACTAACAAAAGAATGCATAACATAACAGTAAGAATACATAACTTAACAATAAGGACACATAATTTACAAAATTAAACAGAAGCATACAAAACATACAATTATGAATACAATGATACAAATCCCATAAAAATTAATCAACTTTACGTTCATAAGATGTTTGATTCATAGATTGGCTACAGCAATAGTATGTAAGTAACATCTTTAATAAACTTACCTAAATTTAACTAAGACAAACATAAACACTAAGGATTCCATTCTTGTGGAATCTGATGCTGCACTATCGGGTAATTGAATTCTGGTGTTTCTGGGGAACGTGACGGTGTTGCGGTGTCTCTTCATGCAGCACCGCACACCACAAGAACGGAATCCTCAGCTACGCTTCTGCGAAAAAACCTAAAACCTCACAGCACAAGTACTCTTTCCCAAACCCGACAGAAAGTCACGAAAGTTAAAGATCACCTCATGGTATGCTTATACAGGCACAGAGGGAGGCGTATTTATTAGCTGATATCCATTCGCAACCTGGCATTAGGAGGAGGAGCGCCAGGAGGAGAAGCTCCAAGCTCCGGCCGCTTTACGCCCGGGAAAGACCCAGTACCCACTGTACGGGACACTGGATGGGCTTAGGGGCCAATATGGACCGCAAGGAAAGGCTCATCCCACCGAGATTCGATCCCCCGACCGTCCAGTCCACAGCAAGTCACTACACCGACTGTGCTATCCCGGCCGGTTGAAGATAAATGTATTACTGTCAAGGCCACATAAGCAAATGGAGAGAGTAGGTCCTGTTTGGGAGTTCCTGGGCTGTACTCTCAGGCAGTAGACGATATGTCCTCTGCTTATATTGTGTTTCCCAGACAATCCACGCAATTTTGCTATAGGAAACACATCTAATAAAAATCATTCCTTTTACCTAACAGACTGTTAATTCAAATATATCAACCACACAGTGCATACTTGACGGGTTTTTTACGACTTGACCAAGGCTCTAGATTGTGCCAATCACAAAATCTTGCTACAATAATTAACTTTTGGTGGTATTCAATGAGCAGGCACAAACTGGCTTAGATTCTGACAGATAAAAGAATGAAAGGCTGATACAAAATCATCGCAATTATGCTCAGAATTGTTCTCAGACTGTGGCAGAATAAAATCAGAACATTTCGCAGCACGGATCGTAGTTAAGTTGTGTTAACCCAAACAATCTGCGTCCGCAACTCTTGAGTCTTTCACTCCACGTTTCATTATATCCGTTAAGTGGCTACAGACGGACTGTAATGGCCTTCGTATTTGGCCAAGTAATGCAAATAACTAGTAAGTAGGTACAACTTACAAAGACCCTACCATTAAGCCACTACATTAAATTGACCCTCTACAGCCCAGTGGTTACTTTATGTACCACAAGGTTCAACATTCAACAATTCTACGTTCTGCCCACACAGTGTACTTATGTGCGTTTTGTATGGATCTGAAAACAAACAGCGATTATTTCCATATACAACATTAACTGACTGATTTTTATAACCGAGGATTGTGTTTACTGTGCGGTATGGGTGAACCGTTTAATAGAATTCCAGGGAATCTTAGCATTTAAAATGCTGATAGCTGATTTTATCACAGAATTTAATGGCAGTCCGTATTGTTCAGATGCAGCTATATTAAAAAGTAAAGTGCATGCCAGCATAAAAGTGACACAGGGCACTCACCTGTCTCCCAGCTTCGTTATTATGAAGGTTCATTCTTGTTCTCACACTCCAAGCTTTCTTGTTCTTTGCTTCTGTTGAAGGCTTCACTTTTTCCGGCGCGTCAACAAACTTGCGTGCGAACTGAACCCCGTAGTTGAGATTATCGCTGAAATATAAATATAAAATGAATACATGATCTGTAATCCTCACCCAATATTGTTCGGGTGATAAAACCGAGAATAATAAGATGGGAGGGGCATGTAGCACGTATGTGGAGAGGAGAGGCGTCTACAGGGTTTTGGTGGGGAAACCTGAAGGAAAGAGATCACTTGTGTGACCCAGGCGTAGATGGGAGAATAATATTAAGATGGATCTTCAGGAAGTAGGGTGTGGGGGTGTGGACTGGATCGAGCTGGCTCAGGATAGGGACAGGTGGCGGGTACTTGTAGGTGCGGTAACGAACCTTCGGGTTCCACAAAATGCGGGGAATTTCTTGACTAGCTGAAAACCGGTTAGCTTCTCAAGAAGGACTCTGCACCATGGAGTAAGTAAGTAAGTAAGTAAATAAGTAATATATATATATATATATATATATATATATTGCCTTTGAAAACCTTATTCCCTCCCCCCTCTCTCTCTCTCTCTTTGTGTTTTTCTTCTAAGTTCATGACATAGCAGATCGTAATAGACGTTTCGGAAAATATATTTCACTTCCAAAGATATATATCACAAAATGACTGAGAATTTATGGCGAAATATGCATTGCCATGAATTAAAACTGCGTATTGTTAATTTGTCTTCCTGGTGGTGTGTACAGTCCGTGTAAAACATTTGTTTCCTGTTGGTTCACACTGGGTACAGCAGACCTACCGAAGGCAACGATTCATTCGCACTCACTGGTAGGCCTGCCGCAGGCGCAGTGTGACGGTGGTCACTCACGCTTAGTACCAGGCCAAGGCATGTAGGATCCGTGGCGAACAAAGTGGCATTGGGACAGGATTATGTCCGAGAACTAGGGTTTCCCTCTGCTAGTGTCATCCCACCGACCGCCTCTGTGGTCTAGTGGTCAGAGTTTCTGGCTACAGATACAGAGGTCCCGGGTTCGATCCCCGGCGCTACCAGATTTTCTGAGTAGTAGTAGTGGATCTGGAACGGGGTCCACTCAGCCTCGTGAGCCTTGTGAGGTCAATTGAGGAGCTACTTGAATGAAAAAAGTAGCGGCTCCAGGTCTAGAAAACAGATATTAACGGCTGTGGGGACCCGTTGCGCTGA